>Ga0098037_1000424_pt1 | contig 22366 bp, 10 predicted proteins | sample 5_EtaG_FD_75050 | JGI IMG/M metagenome (GOLD analysis project Ga0098037, IMG submission 75050) | Marine viral communities from the Subarctic Pacific Ocean - 5_ETSP_OMZ_AT15132 metaG | ecosystem: Environmental > Aquatic > Marine > Oceanic | place: Pacific Ocean | collected 2015-01-08 | reverse complement strand
TGTTGAGAATTTTTAGCATTGTTTTTTAACCATCTTTTACCAAATAACTCAGTCATTTTCGCTTCATAAATATCCTTTTGTCCCATCATTCTAGCCTTGTACATTCTAGTAGCTTCTCTTACTGCTTTTTGTACAATAGTCTGTGTATCGCCTTCAAATAATTCTCCTGGTTGAGTTACAATTCTATCTATTAAACCTGTTAAATCTTCAGCTGATGCAAATATATTACGATCAATACTGTTAAGCATTTTATTAATAAGGTTTTGAAATCTTTTTCTAACTGTTGGGGGTTTCAAACCACCCTTTCTTTTAGCATCAACAGAGACATCTTGCTTAAGCTTGTTAAACTCTACATTAATCATGCCCTCTGTTATTTCATTTTCAGGTATCCCTTGGTCTATTAAAGATTGTTTTGCATCTAAATTTATACCCGTCATTTCTTTAAAAACTTTCCTTTCATTTTCTCTGTAGGTAATTGCATCATTAAGAAGAACATATTCTAAGTTTGCCCTACCAGTCTCTTGCATTTGATTCAAAGAATTTAACACCTCAGACAATAAGGTGGTTTTATTAGGATCATTCATTTCTGCTAAAAATGAATTGTTCACTTGCATAGCAATAGTAATTTCAGCTAATCTACTTAATGCATCTTCATCCAAACTACTCTTTGCTTGAGTTCTAGTTTCTTTGTTTACTGAAATTTCTTCTTTAGCAATAGAATTATATTCTTTTAAAAGTTGTTCATTAGCTTCCATTATCTCATCGGCAGTGGATTTTGGATTAACAATCATAGAATTAATTCTTTCTATTTTCTTTCTAGTTTCATTATCAATACTAACCCCTTTAAGTCTTCCTGACTGTATGGTAGTAAATTTTCTATTTAAAATATTAAAAATAGATTCTTGTAAAGATTTATTAGTTTTAGATGTAACCACCTTAAAAACTTCATCTTTCACTGAGTCGAAATTAGTTTTATTTATTCTGTTTACTTTATCAATTAAAGAAACTATTTCACTTTTAGTATACAAATCTCTTGGAAGAACTGATCGAATGTAATTTCTTAATGCTCTCTGTACAGCTTTAATATTTTTTTCATCAAACTTTATTTCTTTTATTCTTTTGTTTATAGCTCTTATTCTTTGTGGGTTAGCTTTTAATGGATCAGGAAGTAACAACTCTAACAAATCTTTTTCCATAGCCATTTGTTGTGCAGTCAACCTATTACCTTGAGCACCTTCATTTTGATATTCTTGTAAGCCAGTAAAGTAGTCTATTACTTTTTGTCTAATCTGTTCTTCTGTTAGTGGTGTACCTTTTACCACTACAGATTTCTTTTTGTTGTTAGCTTTTATAAGTCTTTTATAATATGTATTTACCTTTTTTAACAATTTTAGACCAGCTAAAAAGCCACCTTCCATGTTGTTAAAACTTTTTGGAAATTCAGTAAATAAGTATGACTCACCTTCAAATCCTTGCACCACCTCCATAGCGTTATTTATTTCTGATGCAGAATATGCAGGAACTAACTTGCCATTTACTTCTTTTTTTCTTCTTTTTAAATAATCTTTAATTGCGGCATCTCTAAACCCAGCTTGTTCTCTACCTATAATAATAATCTTTAGAAGATCGTTTTCTTTATCCATCTTCTGTTGCCTACCTTGTCTATACTCACTGTCTTTAGGTGGTCTTACTCTTTTACCTCTAGAGTCATATATAGAGTATCCTCCACCTTGCCCATACTGATTGTATGGTGCTTGTCTTAATTTATAACCTTGATTTAAAGCATCTAATTCTTTTTGTAATCTATATGTATCTACTTGTGGACTAAAAAACCCACTTTTATTCATATTATAAAACACATTTATCTTAGTAAGTGTATCTCTTTGTTGCCTGCCTTCTTGAGGTTTAGTAATGGTTTTTACTGCTGTTTGAGTAGAACCACCATAAGGAGCTATACTAGAAGTTTGCACTGAAATATTTGTTCCTTCTATTTTCTTCTTTATGTCTTCTGGAACTATTTCTCTAGCGTTTATTTTTACATCAGGAACTCCCACAACATCCCCTAAGATGTCTGTAGAATAAGTAGAATGATTTGATTTACCTCCTAATCCTGTTGGCTTTAACACCATCATTATATCATTTTGAGCAAAATTATTATCTCTGTAAAACCCATCTCTTAATGATTGAGGGCTTACAAATCCTCCTAGATTATTTATTAATGCATGAAATTTAGTGTTAGGTTTTCTGCTTTGTTCGTTTAGAGCTATTAAGAAGTTTTTTCTCTTTGGACTTTTTCTCATTGCCGACCAACTATCAAATTCTTCTAGACTATCTCTTATTGCTTTTGTTGGATTAGTTGCTAATGCATCTTTTTTAAATTTTGCATAATCACCTAAATCTTTAGTATACCTATCAAATACTTTTTTATTGAACAATTTACTAGTTTCTGGTGATCCACTTATTATAAAAATATAATCGGCTGCATCTATGTTTTTGCTTAATTTTGAATTATCTAAGCCACTTGCCCATATGGTTTTTTTCTTTAAGTTTTCTGGTTGTAAAGAAAAACTTGGTCCAGCATCCATTTCAATTCCATCTACATTACCTAACCCTAACTGATCTGCAACCCAAAACCAAACCTTTTGTTTTTTATTAGAAATATTATCAATAAGTCTATTTATATCTATTTTCTTGTCTGGGGTTACTAAGGATAAAGGATAACTATCATTAAATTTTATTTTAGATTGTCTTCCTTTTTGTGGTTTATTTATTTCAGTTGGATTGCCAATTGGTGCAGTACCATCTTGAGCTAGTTGCTCATTTATTTCATCTAATGCTGCTAAATCAGACTCAACAACTTCTTCACCAGACTGCACTTTTTTAGAAAATGTATTTAAAAAATCAACAACTGCTTCATCAGTGCTTGTAAAATCATTAGGAATTTTTATACCTAATTTTTTTGCTACACTTTTAATAAATTCAACTACTCTGTTTTTAGCAGGTTTTGTAAGGGATTTGTACTCTGTAGCCATTAAAGAAAATAACTCAGCTACTCTTTCTTCACTTTGAAATGCACTGTCTTTATAATTTTCAGCAAATGCATCTATTCGTTTTGCCAACATAGAATCATTAGGCAAACTTTTTCTAACAGATTTAATTAATCTGTCGGCTGCGGCTATTGCAGCTTTGTCACCACCAGCAATTTTTTCTAAAAACACTGCATGAAATACCTCATGAGCTACAGTGTTGTTTTTTGCATTTGCTAAGTTAATATGAATTACTTTACTATTTGGATTATAATATCCCCTTCCTTTAGGTGCATACTTTTCAAACTCTTCTGTTGTTTGGTGTAGCACCATTTTTACATTTGGAGCAATTTTTTTTATAGCTTTTGCAGCTAACTTGGCTCTTCTTATGATTTGTGTGCTTAGTTTAGTGTCTTTAACCTTGCTACCATCTTTTTGTTGACGGTTTATAGATAAGTTGTCAGAACTAGACTCAACCTCTAGCCCAACCTCTTGACCAAAAAAGGCGTCAATATCTTCTTGCTCTTGTTTAGTTACTTTCTCTTCCGATTTCGTTTGAGACGCATCTTGGTTTTCTTGGGTGCTCTGTTGGGTAGTGGTCCCTTTGTTTCCTTTTCCCATCGTTTTGCCATCTCCGGGAGATTGGCGTACATCCATGCTCGTTGTTTTTGACTTTTGAATGGCATTTTTACTTGTTTTATAATTGTTCCAATTTTGTTTTACTAACTCTCCTTTTTCATTTACTTTATATAAATTAAAATTAGATAAATCTCTTGAATCTGGTTTTAAAGTTGAAATTCCACCACTTTTTTCAAAAGTTTTTCTGTTTTGAAAACTTGAACTGGGTATAAATTTATTTTCTCCTTTAGCAACAACAACAAACTCTCCAGGTTTTAATTTTCCAGAATAAACACCACCTTTTTGAAAATTAGGAGACTGCCTATTGAAGCCTTCTTTTTTTGATGCCGCTTCTAATGGGTTATTGGGTACTCTAGAGTCAAAATCTTCTAAATCTTCTTTTTTCCCAATCACTTGACCTCCATCAGCCCAACTAGTAATTGCATCTTTACTCATTGTTCTGTGAGTAAAAGTATCAGGCTCATTTAATTCCTCTCTAGTAATTTTTTCTTCAGAAACAAATGTAGGGATATTTTCACTTTCCTTTTCTAGCGATGCAGAATCATTAGCTTGTTCACTTCCAATTTGTGATAATTCATTTTTAATTTCTTGAACTCTAGCTTCTTTTTTCTTGTAAGAACCTAGGTCTTTATCCATCCCTTCCATTTCTGCTTCAAGACCTTGTCTTTCAAAAATTAATCCTAATGCTTTTTTTCTAGCAGTTATATCTAAATCCACTGGTATAGTGTTTGCCGCACCAGATAAAGTTTCAAATTGCAATAACTCTTCATCAGCTTCTTTTTGTGTTTTTGTACCATCAGCCACTTGAAGATCTAATTGTTCTTTGTATGCTTTCATGGTAATATTATCACCTCTTATTGCATCAAACAACTCTAATGTTGCATCTGATATATTATCAGTTTCACCAACCTTATAAGCATTTACTATACCCCCTGGTATACCCATAACAAACCCACCTACTGCTTCGGCCATTGCAGCATGTTTAGCTTCTTGCCAAAACTCTTTAGACCACATTTCTGGTTGATCGAACATGTCTTTTTCGTTCATATCATTCCATATATCCTTGTAGCCCATTTCTGCTATCTGTTGTAAGCCTCCTGTTTCTGCTTCAGCTAAGGCTGCTTTTGCTACAGAAGTACTAAACTTTACTCCTTTATTAGTGTATATTCCTTTTGCAATATTACTTTTAACTATTTTTTCTAATGTAGATTTATATAGTGCGGCGGATGCACCTTGAGGTAAAACCTTAGTAACTTGATTCATTAATCCAGTCATCATAGTTTTATTCCCAACGATATTTCTTAGACCATATCTTTCTAATATTGCTACTGTTAATGCAGTAGGGCCTAAAATTAATTTTCTTTCTCCTTCTGTAACATATTTAAAATCTTCATCAGCATCCATCTCCTCTTGCATTGCCTCAGCTTGTAAAGCTGAAAAAGCTAACACTTGCGCAACACCGCCTTTAGAGTCTAACCCTAGTATTCTCCCAGCTATGTTTCTTACATTGGAAAATTGTCCAGTTGCTTTTATTCTACCTCTTGAAGCTAATGACAACCCTATAGCTGGTAATGACTCACCTAAGCCTAATAAACCCTCGGCTATAATACTGTCTTCTCGCATTTCAGCAATTTTTTCATCAGAAACATCATCAAAAGACAATAATTGATTCCAGTTCTTTTTAATAAACTCTTTAGTAGGTTTTTTTGCCGACTTAACTTCTGCATCCAAAACTAATCTATCTAGTTTGTCTCTCTTGGTTTTGTCTAGATAATCTGCAGGAACATCCTCATACCCACCTTTACCTAATATTCCTCCTTTAGGATCATATATTTGTAACTGACCATTAATGTTTTTTAATTCTTTTCCAGAGTCTTTTAATGCCTTTCTCCCTTCTTTATTTAATTGTGAAGTAAATAAATCAGTATCACCATCTAGTGCCATCTCATCTTCTTCACTTAGGCTGTTCAACCAGTTTTGATAAGACTCATCACTATCCATTACATCAGCAGGAACATCATAACCTAAATCTTTTGCAATAGTTATATACCTTTCTTTTTTCTCTTCTTCAGTCACACCAGATAGACTTCGTAAAGAAAAATCCTCATTTATAGCTTGACCTATACCATATAATCCGTCTATTCCTAAATCAGCACCATATGCAAAAATTTGAGAAATACCTCTTCCAACTACACTATTATAAAAACCTTTTAAAAATGTTCCAGGACCACCTCCATCATTTAATTTCATTTCCATGTAGTTTCCTACAGCAGAATGAACTTGTTTTTCTATAGTTCTATATGACTTGAGTTCGTTAGATACTGTTTGTTTAAGTTCGTTTAGTCTTTTACCAACCGCTAACTGTTGTTGGTATTTTAACTGCCACTCAGCACCTCTTTCTTGTGGAGGGACCATCATTAAACCATCCATAGCCTCTTCATGCTTGGTTTTTTCAGTTTGATAAACTTGTGCTCGTTTATTTATAGAAGTAGCTTTAGTTTTTAAATCATCTAAATCCTCATCAACTGCTTTCTTGCTAAAGTATTTTTTTCTTTTACGATTATTCTCAGCATTAAAAGCCTCTAACTCTGGGTTAGTTTTTTTATTCTTTTCTAAAAATTTTTTTAACTTGTTAGATTCTTGAGTTTCACCACCGAATAAATCCCCAAATACTGGATCAAGATTTACATTCATGGTTTCGCCATTTTCTGCACGAACACTCATTCCATCCATCCCAGACATAAATCCACCACCTTCTTCAAAGGTAAAACCATAGTCGCCAAAATGATAATTCATTCTGTTAACCACCTCTTCCTCTTCCCTGTCAATTAAATCTGGAGTAACATATGCTAGTGATTTTTCAAAAACAGTAGCATTGTTATTATAGGATATTGTGTCATCCATTCCTTGCTCTCTAGGATCATAAGCAACAGTTTCTTCTACCATTGTAGATGAATCAACCTCTTGACCATCTTTTACATCTGTAGCCACATCAGCAACAACATCAACATCTACTTGTGTTTGTGGTGGAAAGTATTTAGAATTAAATGCCTGTTGATCTAAATCGGTTAATTCATTATCTTGTAGGTAAGTAAATAATGTAGTGTTTTTATCTGTTCCTTGAGCATATTCAACTTTAAACTCTTCTTCAGACAAGTCAGTCATCCCGTTATCAACGAGGTATTGATATAGTTCTTTAAACTTATCCATTTTAGTTAAACTTTATTACTTCTTTAGATACCCCTCTTTTGTTTCTTGTGCTTCTTCTAGCGTTTTCTTGATCTAATATTTCTTTAGATGCATCATAAATTATATCATTTAAATCTGATGATCTTAAGTTGCCATTTACAAAAAAGCCAGCTGGCGCAACCTCTTTACTTATTTCTTGTAACTCACCTTTTGCATCATAGTATTGTATAACTAAATCATCTCCATTATCATTTGTTTCATAAGTTACTTTTGCTCCTGGTCGTAATGATTTTGGTAAGTATAATTTTAAAACATCATCTAATACTTTTGTAATTACAGAATCTCTATTCCAACGTATACTATTACCTAATTTTTCTTCCAGAAGTTCAGTTCCTGTTTTCATAGTTTTACCATCCTCCCCAAATCCAATAACACTCTTATTGTTTTTTTCTAATTTACCATCTTTCATTCCTATAGATGGTAATGAAGAGTATGATTTAATATTTTTACCTTTAAGCACTCTTCTTCTTATTGCCGCAACCTCCTCTTCAGTTACATTTTTATCTTGAGTAGCAATCTCAATTTTTAATGCATCTTCATAACCATCATCCCCTGGTTTCATACCCTTGTTAGCTAAAACATCTTCAGCTTTTTGTGTTGTAAGGAATAGTCTATTCTCTTCTCTTGTTGCCTCTCTATCTGAAGACCTAAATCCACCTTCATCTTCATATAGTTTGATAGCTTTTCTATACGAACTGTCTTCTAAATTAGTAATTAGTCTCCATAATTTTCTTGATTGTGTTTGTGCATCTAGTGGTGTACCATCCTCTGCTTTTCTTTCAACATATTCTTTTGATCCATCTTGGTAAGTAACCACAATTTGATCATCATTTCTATCAATATTGTCAATCATTCTACCCCCTTTTTCTCTAGCCCTATTGTTCATAGAAATAATCCTATCTTGAGCAGTGGCATCAAATGTTTCTTTGTCATCAGATATCAACGCGTTTACATCATCCATAAATCCAATAAGAGTATCTTCCTCATCTATTTCAGATGGTGGTCTCTTGTCTTCTTGATCTACCTTAGTCATGTCATCTATTTGATCATCTAACGCGAATCTTGCTTGTTTTTTTGCTTCTTTTTCTAAAGCGCCTTTTATTTCTTTTCCATTAGCATCCACTAAACTGTACACTGGTGTGCCAGAGGCATAACTAACTAAAATCATTTTAGAAGTATCATCTCCATGTTTTTCTTTAAACTCCTCTACACTCTGTGCTATATGATATCCTTGACCTGCTAATATTTGCATTTGGTCATCATTAGTTGCTGTCAGTGCATTAGAAGAAGAAGTAAGCCAATCCGCATATGTTCTTTCTACATCTTGACTGTCTTTATATCTAAACCCTTCTTTAGAAAACAATTTACCATCTTCATCAGTAAAAGATTTAATGATTCTACCCATTGGATCAACTAGCTTTTTAACCTCATCTGTCAAAACTTTTTTGTTTGACTTCATATTCATACGAAGGTTGATAGCATGTGGACTAACTACTTTGCTAGGATTCTTTTTCAAATCTGGCATTTTAGTATAAGTACCATCTGGTGCTTTACCCATCTCTACTAACTGTAATTGTCCATTAGCTGGATTTGTCATGAGCACTTTGTTTTGTAAATTACCAAAAGCCTCTAAAGATTCGTTGTTATATATTTCGCCTGCACTCGCTTCCTCTTTATCAATCCTTTCTAGGGATTTTTGATACCATCCATCCCATTGTTTTATAGCGGTACTATATGAAGAGTATCCAGTTTTTTGTTTCTCCATAAAAAGTTTAAAATCTTTAGGAGTAATTAACCCTCTTTTTAATAAATCAGATTGAATTTGTAAATTTTTTTTAGACATGTCACTGGCATTAATAATCATTGTGCCAGCATCTTGGCTTTCTACATCAGGAACAGCACTTAAGTTTTCTATGGCTTCATTAGTTAATCTATCTAACTCATCCTTTCTAGCTTGTCTCTCACCTGCTATTGTTGTTATTCCTGTAGTAATGTCTTTTGCTACTTTTCCCCAGTCAACATACTGTTTTTCTAGGTCTCGTTGAGCATACAATGAGTATTTTTTTGGATCTACTGCCATAGTTTATAATTATCGTTGACCTAATATTTCTTTTATTTTTGCTAATTGTGCTGGAGTTAAATTTTTAAAGTCATCCTTTTTTAACTCTCTAAATGTTTTATTGTCACCAAATATACTTTCAAAGTTTTCTCCAATTAAATTTTTAGCCTGTGCATCTGTATTTGTTTGGTAATAATCAATTGTAGGAGCTATATATCCCGCCTCACCTGGTTTTAAATTCATATTATAATCATCAGCTCTATTCAAGTATGCTGGATTATCAGTTTGAACTGCTTTGCCAGTAGTTGGATCAATTACAACTTTACCACCTTTATCCATATTTTTAAACACATCACTTTCAGCAAAAGTTCCAGCTTTTCTATCAGCACCAGATTTCATGTAATCTGGTAATGAACTTGCAAGTGCAGAAACACCAGCTATTCCAGATTGTATAGCACCCATTGTTGATGCCGCTGCAGCTTCTCTTGAGTCAGCCGACATTGTTGTTAAGTCTCTAGCTTGTCCTACATCCATTCCTACCAACTCATCTTTTATTCGTTCTGCGTTTTGTGCTTTTTTAAGTTCTAAATCATATAAGTCTTTACCCATTACAAGTCTTTGTTCTTCATTTGCCGCAGTTCCTGCCGCACTTACTTTACCTATACCTGCTGCTAAAGTTCTTGCATCAGCACCTTGTAGTGAGTCTATGGCTTGTCTTTGTTGTGCAGTATTTTCTCTAAAAGCTCTGTCATAAGATTCTGTAGGCAACTTAATGTTTTCAAAATTGTCTGCCATCATTCTATTTCTTGCTTGTTGCATTAACCTTTCTGAGTCAGCTTTTGCTTGACTCGCTGCTCTTCGTTGTTTACCTGCTTGACCTAAACCAATACCCATGCCTGCTAACCCTGTTGCGGCTGCTATACTTCCTAATATTATTGCTGCTGGACCTGCCATAATTTTTTATTTATTTTATTTATTATTTTTTTAGGTAAATCTCTATAATTATTAGTATATACCTCAGCTTCTGCTTCTTCAAAAGTTTTAGCTTTTACCTTATAAACACAACAAAAACTACTGTCTTCATGTACATAAAACACTCTTTGTGTTCCTATTTGTGTAAAAATAGTATGTGGAGCAACAATTGTTTTTATTTCTCCTGCATCTGTAATGTATGAAACTTTGCCCTTCAATAAAAAAGAAGGGTGTTGTTGTTTGTGAATCATACTTATTATAATCCCATCTTTAGGCATAAAAAGTTCTCTAGTATAGAGACCACCTTCGATGTGTTGTTTTAATGGACACAACTCTGAAAACTCTTGACTATAAGGTTCTCCAGCGGTATGGTCTAAAGAAATTTCTAAAGCTTGTGCTTTTTTATGAAAATCCTCAATTTTTTCCCACATTAAACCTCTTCTAGCTACTACAGAGTTTAATACATCATGAGCTATTTGTAATTCCATTCACACAAAGATAACAAATTCTAAGGATAACTTTTCATTACATTACTACCTACAGAAAATAGCTCTACCGCACTAGTATCATCATTAGTCATTGTAAACTCCATATAGTATCCTCGAGCTCCATGTGACTCTGCTATACTGTTTTTATAATATAATATAAAAAAACCTACAGATGGTACAACAGCACCAGTAGTTAGATCAATACTTACAGTAATAGTTTTACTAGTTAATGATGTAACTGCACCAGCTATAACGGGATTTGTTTGTCCACTTCCTACATCTAAGCTATAAATAATATCTCCTACACTTAAAATGTTTCCAATAGGGTTGTCAAATGTTATTACTGTAGCATTACTTGGTCCTGTAACTCCTATACATTTAGCAATACCATTACCAGACCTTAGCTTCCAATCTACCGATCCAGAATTACTTCTTATGTATGAATACCATTCACCTTCTTTTTGTTCAAAATATGTTTCTAACATTGAACCACTGCTTAAATCAGTGTTTAAATCAGTAACTGCCCAACTATGTGAACTTTCATAAGACATAGTCTTAAATAACTTAATACTTAATGTAGGTTCAGGATTAAAAACACTAGTGACAGTTGAAATACCTTGTACACCATAATAGTTGTTTCTTAATGGATTTGTGTTGTGTCTCCATAAGTTTCCTTGATGAAAGGTGTATAAATATCCATTCATCCCTTTTATATACTCTGGAAAGTATGTGTAAAAAGATGGCCACCCAGGGCTTCTTTTGTCATCGCTAAATGTTAATGTCTCTGCTGCCATAGTTAAATATTAAGGTGGTGTACAATTTGAATCTAAAGTTACTAGACCATTTGAATCAACACGTATATAGAAATTATTTGTTCCTACTGAATAAATGTAGAAATATGAACCACCACCATTTAAAGGGTTGCTACATCCTATAGTTGTAAATACAGTGTCTCCTGTTACTGGATATGTACCAGAACCATTATGATAATACATATTGTCTATAGATGGAGTGGCACCTGGATTACATATAGCTCCAAATGTTAATGGATTACTACTTGGGTAAGATGTACAAGTATTACAATTAGTTACAGATGCAACTACACCACTTCCTCCAGTTATTGTAATATAACTACCTCCATTTGTAGTTGTAATTTTATACAAGCCATCCGATAATGTGCTAGTTTTACATGCATCTGTATAACAAGTATCACTAGCCACAGGCAATGTTCCAGAGCCATCGTGATAAAATGTTGTTGTTAATGATGCTGCACATGCATCGGTACCACTAGCTTGACTAGTACTTGAACTGAATGATGTGCCTAATACAAAACTTGATGGTCCACTAACCAGTCCAGCTGAACCAGTTATTTCTATATAAGAAGTTACATTTAATTTGTAGAACCCAGCTGATAGTGGGGTTGTTGCACCCGCATCAGAGTATGCATTATCTCCAGATGTAGGTAATGTACCAGAACCATTATGATAAAATGTTTGATCAATTGTGCTTGTACAAGCTTCGATAACTGAAGCTGCAATTGATGAGGATGCAAATGCAGTGTTAGTTGGACATGTTGAAATTGCAGTAACAACACCTGAAACAACTTGAGCAACACTATTTGTTGCCAGACTAATTAGATAAAAACCATCAGCTAAAGCAGTAACTCCAGTGCTGTCAGAAAACACAAAGTTCCCTACTTGAGGAATTGTATTGCTATCTGGCACAGGAGTAGTTTGGCCTATAGAAGATGAATTTCGTGCAAAATAATATGTTTGATCATAATTTGCGCTACAAGCTAATCCTGGATTTGTTCGAACTGTATTAGTAGTAAACGAAGGTAAAGGCGCTGGACATATAGCATCGAACTGAAATGCTGTACTACCACAAACCCCAACCAACTGTAACCTTAAATTAGAAGGTGTTGCATTTGGTTTGGGTATCACCATAGTATAGAAAATATTACCAGTAGCATTTAAGTTTACTGTACCTGAGGCTGGTATAACTATAGTAGTGTCAGTACCAGTATCTACAAAAGAAGTTCCATTATATGTGTAGTTAGAAACTGTAGTAGAACTTCCCTGTAAATCACTAGCTGTACAACCACCAGTGGGTGTACCTACAAAATTTATTTCTCCTGCAGTAGCTAATTCAATACCATGAGCATTAGTAGTTAAGGTGTTGTAAGTTGTTGAATCAAAAGTTGCTAATATTCCATCTGGAATATTATAAGGTTGAAAATATACAATTATTGCACCAACATCTGCTGAGGTGTTACCCATATCAATATCAATAATATAACTACCAACATTTCCACTTCCACTAATATTACTGCCACATGGCACTGGACACTCACAATTTGCCGCAGTTCCTAAAACACCACCAGTTTGTTGTCGGTATGTAACTGTAGTTTCTGTGGGTGCTTGATACCACCCGTCTGGTGCTTTTGTCGTTAATGCACTATCAGACCACACCGCAGTTGCAGTTGAAAACAAATTAGTGTCTATGTAATATGTGTTATCTGTAGCCATTATTTAGCAAGTTAATAAATTTTCTACCATACCAGAACTGTTAACATATATTACTTCTGTAGCACTTAGTGAATAATATCCCGCAGCCAGAAGAGTAGTTCCAGTGTTATCAGAATATACAAAATTATTTACAACTGGAGGTGCGCCAACAACCGCGCTTCCATTATGATAGTAAGTTTGATCTTGGGCTAACCCACATGCTTCTGATCTTAAAGACTTCATTATTGATGAACCATAAGATGTATATGTACAACCAGTACAACATAAATCCGATTCACTTGTACTACTATAACACAATGGTATAGATGATCCACATGGTGCACATGTTACCGATGGCAGTAAAAGTCCTGCAGACTGCTCTCTTACAATACTTGTAGCTTGATAAAATTGATTAGGTGCTTTAGTATGTAAACTAGAATCTGTCCATACAGCAGTAGCTGTAGCAAAACTATCTGTGTCTATGTAATATGACACAGTATTTCCAGAACAACATGCAGTTAAGTCAGTCGATCCGTCTCTAAGCGATAGGTTAGTTACATTTCTGTAATCCCATACCATGTATAAATATTTGTCAGTTATAGGGCTACTGTTAGTATATGTAAATGATGCTTGATACAATCCTGTTGAAGGATTTGTTATTGGTGTTGCAGTTGTTGATGCGGCATCAATTATAGCCCAATCATTTGCAGTATATTGTATAGGGCTTACTAAGTATTTAAACTTATCTACTGTTCCATCAAACACAAAATCATCAAAATCTTTTTTATTAGACTGCATTGTAATGGTTGAACCAGAAACAGGCATTATCCCTACCGAAGTTTGTCCAGTGGTTGATATAAAACTTTCTACTGGATCGGAAGATGTAAATGTTACAAGCTCACTTGAAACTGGGCTTGTTAATGTTCCTTTGTTCCAATAATATTGATTATGAATAAACTTACCATCATCAACTGGTGAGCCTAAAGTTATTTGTACGACAATAATTTCATTGGTTAGCGGACATTGTGGTGTTATATCATATGTAACACTACCAGATGGTGTTATTGTAACAGTTGCAGTGTCTGGATTTGATTTGTTTTTATCGAATGTAACTGAGCCACTTCCAGATATTGATTGATTTATTACAGTGTTATTGTCCCAAACAACTGACAATGTTACTGTGCCAGTCACATTAAAATCAAAACTTACAACCCCTTGTGCAGTTCCGAAATCTACAGCATATGAAGAAGCATTTGTAACTGATTGTCTAGATATTAATGTTCCACATGCTAAAGGCACTATGGCACTTGGTATATCTGTAACTGTTGAAGACAATATATATTCATTCATATAAGGATCATATCCACCTAATTTTTGTTTATTAAAATTTTGTGTAAATAAATCTCTGAAATATGACCTCATGCCTAGCTCAGAAATTACTATTAATGCTTGTTGTCTGCCAGAGCCTTTTAATTGTATTACTGCATTTCTTTTAGCATCTGTAAAATACATAGAATCACCATGTGATGCGAAACTTTCAGGGTTGCTACTTATACCATACTCTTCTATTCTAGCAACCTGTTGTCCTAAAACTAAGGGAGATGATGATATTGCACCACCACCATCAGCTGTTGTTAATACATCTTTTTGTGCTAATACATAAGATATTCTATCCTCTTGTAAACACATTATATCTGTCTCTCTTGCATGTAAAACCTCAATAGGACCATAAGTTACCTCGCAGTCTTTAAAGTTCGCTAAACCTAAATTAAATTCGTTTAATCTATTAACATTAGATTCTTCACTAAATAAACCACTGTATGTCATACCAGCAAACCTATCTGCTTCTTTAAAGTCTTGATCAGACACTGATGTTACTCTTTGTCCTAAAGTGAAAGATTGCCCTACAAGAGAATCTTCTACTTTAAAACTTTCTACACCATTACCAAACGAAAAACAATCAAAAAACCCTAATGTACTTATAGCGGGTAATGTACTTGTTTGAGTTTGTGTTGTCCCAGTATGAAAACCACCAGTAATATCATAACATGCATCGTCTTCATAATAAATGTCATTATCTACATCCACTGGTATAGATTCAAAAGTTATTATTGAGTTTGCGACTTGTACAGATATTCTTCCTTTTACTCTTGAAGGATGTCCTCCAATACCACGAGTCCCACTTTTTAATGCTAAATATAAAAAATTAGTTTGCCCTGATCCAGTAGATGGTGCACCTCCATTAGTTGTAGAAAACCTATATTGATTTTTTCCTTGTATTCTTCCTGGTATACTTTTGGAAGGCAATGGAACTTGATTTATAAATACATTTTCATTTGCACCAGAATCATCTGTGCTTGTATCTGTACCACCAGTAAAGTCAATTGCTTCACCAACTACAAATTCATATAAATTATCATAATCATTAGACGCTTGAAATGTTTTGTTATATCTATAAATCTCTGATCCTGCATTATTATTCCTTTCACTTCTAAAAAACTCAAAATCAAATGTAACTAAACTACCTTCTGGTAATACAACATTAACATCATTAGTTGTTTTGTCTCTAAAACAAGGTATTTGAATACTTGGATAATTTCTTTTTGACTCATCAGATTCAGTTCCAGAACTCCATGCAGATGAATCTTCTGATGTATCTATATTAAAATTTGTTGGCTTTAGCTCCATATATAATCCTGCTAATTCAGAAATATAAGGAGCAACTCCGCCTGTTTCTATGTTTGCAGCTGGAGTTAAAAAGTTTTGTTCTTTTGCATCTACACTTAACACTTCCTGTGTTTGATAGTTCGACAGAGGACCAAAGGTATCAGCTTTAACTCTTAATATATCACCAGTCTTTACTTTAGTTTGATTTTGCCCTTCTAATTTAAAATACACTGTATTTGTAGTGGTATCTCTGTAATAAAAATTACTATAAATAGTTTCGTATGGCCCTTCAGCTCTTTTGACTACAAATTTATACTTACTTGCCCAGTATGGTGGTTTTTGTGTTATTGGAATAGTAACTTTTATTTGATTTTTTTGATTTGATGTTGAAGCAGGTGTAAATATTGTATTGTCTGGAGAAACCAATGCTGTAGAACTTCTTAAATATTCATCCATGTAAACTACTCCTACTTCGTAGTTTCTGTTACTATGTAAACTTTTAGTGTTACCATTTCCTAAAAACAACACCTCTCCAGAAGTAAACTTATAGTATTCATATAAAGGTGATGCGGCTGGTGCATTACCATCTATAAATTTCATTGCAGGTATTTGAAATGTAACTACATTAGAGCCAGGTTGTGCTGTTATTCTAATCCCTTGATTTAAACCAGAAATACCACTTTCGCTTTTTGACCATTGTATATTATTATCACTGTCACCAGGATTAGTTACAGCACAATTAAATGTGTCAGTAAAACTTGTTCCATTGGAACATGCATTAGCAACTGTTGTAAAGTATGCAGGTTCACTTCCAATTCTTGTTTTAAAATCAACACTATTTACCATTTCATAAACACTATTAAAATCTTGTGCTAATGTAAATATTGTAGAGATGTCAGTTGAAGGTTGTGATGTTGTTGTTGTTCCACTATTACCAGAAAAGGTTGAATGAATAAATGTAAAATCAAAATCTAATACAGCACCACTTTTTAATTTTGTAGCAATATCAGATAAATCTACAGACACAGTGCTATTAGCTATAGTTTGTGGTGTATCTATAGTATATTGCACTCCACTTACTAAACTAGGAGTAAAATCATTTGTTTCAATATTAGTGCTTACTCTTTCAGCCTCAAAAGTCATTTGACAGCTATTACCATCACTATCAACTAAATTGTAACCATCTACATAATTACCATAAACTAATCTATTACCCATTAATGTTTGGGCTTTAGCAATTCTAGGTACATTATCATAAAGCCTTAACAATTCACTGTCTGGCAGAATAGTGTATATTTTACTATTACTAAAAGTTTGAGTTTGGATTGTGTTGTCTGGCCAACCATAATTAGATTTATCAAATCTTTCAATTACATTTAATACATTAGAATCTGCAAATTTGAACACCAAATCAACACCTACTACATTAGAGTCTCCAGTATTAAAACTAAGCTCTACTGCATTGTATATGTTTTTCATACCACTATTTAGATTAGTGGCTATATCAAGTTTAAAAACACCAGGCACAAATGCTATATCAGTGAATTGAGACAATGCACTATATTCATCATCTTGATATTTGTACCTATATGCGAAAGAAATCATACGAGTCTCCATATAATTTGCTTCAGTCGCCTGTGATATTAAATTAAATGTAGGTGCCTCTAAAGGAGGTTGAACAATAACATTTAACTCTTTATCTGTTATAACGTCTGCACCAGAAAGAGGACTAGGATAATTTCTGGTAACATTTATTTTTCTTGGTGGATTTACATCATCTGTAAAAAACAATAAATCCCCTATTTTATTTACACCATTAATTAGTTGTTTAGTGTCAAAATTTAAAACACTTACAGAAACTACATGATAAGTAATTAATTCGTTTTTAGTGTCAAAAGAAACAATCATATCTACTGTAGGAGAAGTAATAAACCAATATATGGTTTCATTTGCTCCATCATCATAGGCACCTATACAAGTAGCATCTGCCAAATCTACACCTTCAAACTGTATTGTAGTAAGTTTTGTATTTCCTTTTGAATTTTCTACAGCTCCTATCTCAGTAGTTTCTGTAGATCCTAGCCTAACATTTATAGCATTGACATATTCGCCTGGTGGGAGTAGCCTCTCATCCACGCTTTTATTCATTCTTCCGCGTACAAAATTTGTAGTTACTATTGGCATATTACTTAATCCATTTAGCCTGACCTCTCATGCTCATTAATAGTCGACCAGGGTGTATATTACTTAATCTAATTTTTGCGTTTCTTAATAAAGAAGACTTATCTTTTCTAGCTCTGTTTACAACATATTCTTGCACTCCTAATTTACCATTTAATAAAGAGTATTTAATATATGCATAAATAAATTCTTCAAATAACTTATTTATACTTATGTCAGCATCATTTCCTCTTTCCATTCCATCAGAAACATATTCTAATACAATAGACTGCCCAGATGCAATAGAGCTAAAATTAATAACACCTCTTTTTTTATCTATAGAAAAAGTAGGATTAGTGTTAGCAGTTTCTGTGTTTAGTCCAAAATGCCCACCAATAGCAAAATCAAAATACCATAAACCATCTACACAATAACCTTCACAGCCATCATATATACTTTCATTATTTAGGTAAATTGTTTTTTTAGATAAATCTAATGGTGAATCCTGTGGTTTTAAAACATTTCCATTTTGATCAAACAGTATATTGTTATTGTTGTCTTGTAGATAAGTACCCGCCCATTGTGTCTGTATGTTTTCTGTGAGTGGAAATAATACTCCATTTTGAAACATTGATACCCTTACCCAATTGACATAATCATGTGGCAAAACAAATAACAAAGAATCATCTAGAGCTAATTGTAATATTTTTATTTCTTTCATAGCATCATAGTTCAATTCTTGTATGCCTCTTTTTGCATGAAATAAAACTTGATATCGTGAAATATTGTTTATTAATGAATTATTACCTTGATACATTAACATAAAATTGTTTACGATTTCATTTAATGTAACGTATTGATATGAACCCCAGTTTTTATCTTTAGGAGTACCACCTTCATTTGCATAATATTGATAATCGTTTAAATATGCCATAATCTATATTTGTATTTGATTGTCTTCAACTATTTCTTGTTTACCAAACTGATACACATCTGCTTCTCGTATTTCAATACCGACATATTGACAAATTTTTGCTACTATACCAGGTTCATCTGATAATGGTAATTCAAAATCTTGATAATCAGCTTGACTAGAATCGAACTCTGGACTTCCAGAAGTTCCGCCAACAGTTAAATATGTCCATTTAGGAGGTAGAGGATATCTTACATAATCAGTAATAACAGATCCTGCATTGCTTATAGTAGTTGGATATACTGTAACAGTATTACCTAACTGACCTTGTGCAGAATCACTCGATCCTACAATACCACTAGTTGCACCTCCTAACACATAAGCAGGAAAACCAGTTGTAGGAGCAGTAAGTGGTGAGTTGTTTAAATAAAATATTTTATTTTGATTAACTCGTTCAACCTCTACAATACCAGTCGTATTGTATGTAGAATATGTGTCACCACCAGCACCACCTATAGGAAATATGTTGGTGCTTAATGTTAATTGTGTATTACTATCAATACTTACTATAAATGCACTAAAACCAGAATAATCACTAGATGCTGTAGTGTTTGTTATTAATTGCCCTACTTTAACCACACCACTAGTGGAGAACTGAGCAGCTGAGTCTGTTAAACGATTAGATACTCCTGCGGCAGTAGTGAATCCACTGTCTACAAAGTTGGGGTAATAATTTATTTTATTTATATAATAGTAATCTGCAGGCAAATTAAACATATTATTTGCTTGTTTAATTAATCCTTTAGTTACTGAAAAACTATCAATTACTTCTACTAAACTTTTTACTATATCTGCATAACCAGTACCAGACACCCTTTGGTTTTGTTTATTTATCCAACTATTGTATTGATAAAAATAGTCTTCAAATAAATCCATTTGTGCTTGTTGCGCGTACAAATTAAAATCTTGTGGAGATATATATCCATAATTATTCTTGTTTGCGATTGCTTGTACTGTATTTCTAACTGAATTAATCATTCTAGTTCTTTTTACAAATATAAACAAAAAAAAAGAGGCTCAATTGTTTAAGCCTCTTCTTAATTTAAGTCTAATAGATTAAACTATGCCCATGCTTTTTCTACTTGAGCAACGGTTGTAACAGGATATTTTGGTGAAAGAGTAAAAATAGGTCTGTTCCAGCTTGTAGCTAGTGCATCTTCAATAGCTTCAACGATGCTACCAATTTGCTCTTTCTTTTTAGCTGTATCATCTGCTGTTGAAGCAGTTAATGTGACACCTATAACCTCACTTGCGCCAGTTGCTGAATGACCTACTATATCATATAAAATGTCTACAGCTCCAGTTCCCGTACCTTGTTCTACTGTAAGAATGTGATTAACATTAATTAAATAATCTTGATCACTTACAGTTACTTTTAAAAATTTTTCCATATCTTATAAATTTATGGGGTTAAACAATTATACAAAGATAATTATATTATTCAGACTTTTTTAAGCGATTTTTAAGTAGCTTATATATTTCAACGCCATCATCTGATTGAAAAAACGAACCAACAATCCAACTAGCATCTTCACCAAAAGGAACAGATATTAATCTTTTTTTATTGTTAGGTAGATTATAATAAACTTCTTTACCATTGTTTCGTGTTTGTAAGAACCCAGCTTTAAATATTTGATAAACATCATCTTGTAATTGTAACATAGGATCGTTTATGGTATTAATAAAGTCTTCTGGATTATTTTTAGAATATATTAACAAATCCCTTTTTAATTCTGGAATAGTCATACTATCAACAACATTGCCTAACAAAACCCTAGATACTTGTAATAGTTTCTGGGTATTACTTGAAAGTTCTTTAGCAATTATTTGAGCTTCTAAAACACTTTCGGCCTCTGTTAACTCATTTAATGCATCTTGTTCTTTGTTCACTTCTAAAAATATTTTACCATTACCTGGATGATAATGTAAAAACTCTTGTAGTACTTGGTCTTCTTTTTGAGCTACCAACATACCATCATCAAAAACTATTGGTTCTAGAATTGCATTACCATCTTGCTCATCCTCAAATGGGCTTTTTTGATTTCGTGCATATCTTAATGGTCTGTTAATTCCTTGTTCTTCATCAAAATATAACAAAGGAGACCTTTGAGAGTGTCTTGATGATAACATGTAAGAGAGAGGAGTTTGGTCACCTGCAAGTTTATAAACTTTAGTGACGTATTTTGCTTTTTTTTTCATTGTATTTAATTTAATTTAATTTGATTTCAGTAAAACATAAATGTTACCCCCACCGTAGTGAGGGTAATATTTACAATAATATTAGTCCTTAAAGATAAAGAAGTTGTTTGCACCTAAAGTACATACAGCTCTTTCACTTAAGAAATTGACTTCCATTGCATCTAAGTCAGAAGTTCTTGCACCACCAGCTGAACCAGTAATCCAAGTTTTGTATCTTCTGTCTTCAGTTTCAGAAGCTCTATATCTAACGTGTAAGAATGGTCTTTTAGCATTCTTTCCTAAGATTTGGTCATATACAGTAGTTGAACCAGCTGGGACTAATAATCCATTAACTGCTCCACCAACTAAACCACCTCTCATTGTAGGATCGTTTAGATATTTCCAGTCAGACTTATAAAAGTCATAACCTCTTCTGAATCCTGTAAATCCAAGATTTAAAGCCATATCTTTATCATTATCAAATAGACCATATGATGTACCACCACCTCCATAAGAGTTTTGTTGTGCTAACATATCATCAATATCAAATGAGAAATTTCTATTTAAGAAAATAACATTTTCTTCGATAGCTCCTTGTTTGTCTAGTCTTTGAATAACACTATCAAACTGAGCTAAACTTGTTGGATTACCTCCACCAAAAATATTACCTCTATTTTCAACAGCATAGAAAATACCATCAGAACCAGATTTCTCTGCTGCTGAAGCACCACCTGCGTTTAAACCTTGTAGATAGTTACCTGCATCAGAACCTGCTTCTGCTGGAACTGCTTCCACCATAGCTGTTTCTAAATAATCTTCAAATCTAAGTCTTGTTTCGTGCTCAGATTTAAGATACCATAAATATCCATTAGCTCCGTTCTCAGACTGGATTTCAATCCAACCGATTTGAGCCATATCAGAACCAGAAACAGAATATTTGTCTTTGATAATAATAGGTTTATTTTGAAAGATAAAATCATCTGCTTCATTAGAACCAACCATTCCAGTTGTTCCTTTTGCAAATTCAGAACCATAAATAAAACAATCAATAGAACCTGAAGTGAATGCAGGCATACCCGCTGCCGAGTAGAAACCTACACTAAAAGTTCTTGCCGCTGCACCAGTTCCTGTTGGAGCTGCTGTTATAATTCCTTTAGCTGATAGTGTAGATCCTGCAACAGAAGAACTTAACATTACTGTTTGTCCTGCTCTAAGAGCTGCCAAATTTGGCGAAGCTAATGCTGGATTAAAATCACCTGCCGGAATAACAAATACTGCTGTATCAGAAGCTGCTGCTGATGCTGTTGTTAAACCTGTGTATTTATTGTGTAATCTTCCTTGTTCTGCCCATTTGATAAGGTCAGAGTTAGAAGGCATTTCAGCGCCTACCATTCTTAAGAATGATGCTACTGTTCTATTCCCGTATCTTTCGAATTCTTTTTCGTAAG
>Ga0098037_1000415_pt1 | contig 22574 bp, 24 predicted proteins | sample 5_EtaG_FD_75050 | JGI IMG/M metagenome (GOLD analysis project Ga0098037, IMG submission 75050) | Marine viral communities from the Subarctic Pacific Ocean - 5_ETSP_OMZ_AT15132 metaG | ecosystem: Environmental > Aquatic > Marine > Oceanic | place: Pacific Ocean | collected 2015-01-08 | reverse complement strand
GCGTCAGCGTTAATCTGGCGGAGATTAGATAACAGTATTGTTGGTCGCATTGTTGCAGACACCACAAATTTACGAACTCAATTCTGGGACAATAACAGTGCGGTACTGACTATTGCTCAAGATAAAATAGGAATTGGGACTACAGTCCCGACAAGCGTCCTCCATGTAACTGGTGATTTAGGTAACAGTGCTTTTCTTGCATACTTATACAATAGCGGAACCCAATCCGAAGACAATGGACTTAATGTTCAAATAGCTTCTTCTGGAAGTTCTGCGATGGGACTTAGGGTTAACACTGGAGGGGATTCTAACGCATTTATAGTAGCTGGTGATGGCGATACTGGACTAGGTTTTACCCCTAGCAACTTTGCTCAAAAATTAAATGTTAACGGTGGTGTTTATATAAACGGTAACACGGGCATAGGAATTTCAAGTCCAGATTCAAAACTAGAAATTGCAGGTGGAAATTACAATACGTCACTCAAAATAAAAGGGGGTAGTGGTAATACGGGTATACAGTTTGAGGACAGTGGTGGTGCTACAGATGGTTATATATATGCGTCTGGTGACAGTATAGGGATTTTAGATTCAGGGTCAGATTGGACAATTCAATGTAAGAATGACGATTACATCCGATTTGCCACAAACGGAAACACTGAACGGATGCGGATAGCAGCAACAAGCATAGACGCATACACACATTTTCGCCCCTACAATAATAATCAGTATACTTGTGGAACATCTGCTAACCGTTGGTCTAGCGTTATTTCAACTGAGTTAAATCTGACGGGGCAAATTAAAAGCACCTCAACTACTAATCAATTTACTAACAACGAGTTTGAGAAAACAATTCAAGTTGGATTCAGCAATGGAGTTCACAACCAGAAGATGGATTTCTATTGGACTGGAACTCAAAGTTTCTGGGGGCGTATTGAGGTTGAAATAACAGATTCATATAGTAATCAAAATGCGAGTGGAAACGTAAAAGCAGTTTATGGTGTGGGGGTTAATGCGGGTAATGCAGTTTACAACCATGAGAGGCATTACACTGAGTCTACTGGTTCCACTGGTGACAACTGGGCTTTGTCTGATCTGAGGTGGGATTCAAGTAATTCACGTTACAGGATAACTCTAGTACATAGGAACTCTGCGGGTAATTCGCCAACGCTTAAATTTAAATTCTTTGGAACAAACGCAACGTACCGATCAAACATTGAAGGATTCACAAACGGTTCTGTCTATACGTCTGACAGTACATCTTATGAAAAACCTTCTGTAATGATAGGTGTTCCCGGTAATCGGGTTGATTTAAATGTACAAGGTAACACCTCAGTAAGCGGCGATGGTAAAAAGCTATTCGTTAACTCAAATGACAGACTGCTTTGTGCTTTCGGGCCTTATGGATCAAGAGATGTAGATGAGGGTCATGTGGCGTTGTATTCGGGGGGTACTGAGAAGGTTCACCTAGCCACTAATGCTGAGTCGTTTATTAAAGGAGGAAGACTTTTAATAGAAGGAACTACGGAATACTTGCTAAACGTTACTCAAACTGCGGTTGCTTGGGCGGCTAGAGTCAAGAATACAAGTGGAGGTGGCTATGGCTTGAGTATTGATACGTCTAGCGCGGTGGCAAACAATGTCGCTACTTTAGCCTGTTACGTCCCTACTGGAGTAGGTCTTTTTTTCACTAATCAAGGGAGGCTTGCTCTTGGCCTTACTGCTCCCAATTCAAAGCTGCATTTAAAAGATTATACAGATAGCACACTAGAGTCTGGGCTTTGCATAGAACGATCCGCTGACACTGCTAAAACTTGGATCAACACTAAAGGTGGAGCTACCAATTTTAATAACAAGAACCATACTGGTAGTGCGGGGTTAAATTACCGCTTCTATGGCAATACAACAGAGCTATTTAGGATAGCAGCAACAAGCATAGACGCATACACGCATTTTCGTCCCTACAATAATAACACTCACACCTGTGGAACTGCTGCTAATCGTTGGTCAAATTTATATTCTGTATTAGGTAATTTTAGTGGCAACGTAACTATACAACGTAGTTCTGGTAACTATATGCAGATAGGCCATGATGCAAATTCACATTACATTTCAACAACTGGTTCTAATCGCACATTAAACATATCTGCATCTGGCACACTTGATTGGTATGACCTACAACTTTCTTCGGACGGACACCTCTCAATTAATTCAACTGATGCAGCGGCCCAGTTAACAATAACGCCGAGCGGAACCAACGCTAATGCTCGTATAAATATTATTCCACCGGGAACTGGTAGAGCTATATTTCAGTACGGTGGAACTGAGCGGATAAGCTATAACGCAACAGGAGTAACTCTTACTGGATCATCAACCGTTACTGATTCAGCTACAATAACCACGTTAAATGTTAATAATACGTCAGGACATATTCGCCATATTGATTTCGCCAGAACCTCATATCCCACTGCAAGAATCCAAGTGCTTGAGCCGGGAGCAACTCACACTGGGTCTATTGGGTTTTGGACATCAAACGCATCAGGTGGGCCTAATTTGGTGGAGGCGATGCGGATTACACAAAACCAACAAATTGGCATAGGAACCGTTCCTTCGCATAAACTTGAAGTTCATGATGCCTCCACCAACATACCAGTACATTTCACCTCTGGAACAACGTCATGTAATTTAAAAGTTGGATCAAACACACAGAGCCAATATTCAGACCTAGTCCTCTACACTAACGGTGGTAACGGTCAAATTTGGAAAGCGGGAGGTTCATACACTGCATATGGCGGTGCTAATTCTTTAAACATATATAACGACACGGGAAGTATTGCATTTCATCCCGGTGGCAACGCCAACAAAGTTGTAATTGAATCGGACGGCAAAACCACAATTAACGAAAACGTAGGCATAGGAACCGCAGCAAGTAGCAGCTACAAATTAAACGTAAATGGCATTGCTAAAGTTGAAGACTATCTTTGGGTTAAAGGCGGCATTAAAGATGATGGTGGCGATTACGGCACAAACGGCCAAGTGCTTTCTACAAACGGAAACGGTCAGGTTCATTGGGTAGCTGCTGGAGGTGGAATTTCTAAAGTCACGTTCCATATAAAATGGAAAACTACTGGAACATCTGTAGCTGGAAGTTCACGGGGTGACGGTGCTAGTGGCAAAATTTCTTTTGCAAGTGGGGAAGATTGGCAAAACAGCAATGGAGATCAAAGAGTTAAAATTAGACTACAACATGACTTAGACACTGAACATCTAACAACATCTATACTTGATGTTAATGGTCAGATTAAAGAAACAAACGGTTACATAGACGTAGGTGCTGATGCAGAGGTATTAGTGAAGGCTATTAGTGATGATATAATTGAGTTGGACTTTGAAGATTTTAATAATGGAATAGCTAATAATGCGAATTTTAGAGTGACAATAATAGGATAATAATTTGGAAAATAAATAATGAAAAAATACGATTTATTTATTGTGATGGGATTAGCATACGGTAGCTCAGTTTTAGCATTGGGTTTGGTCGTAGTAACAATTTTAAAATTAATTTAATGGCTGGAACAGTACAAAACATATTTGATTCGTTATACACGGCAGTGTCACAAGCACAACGCGCCGTGGAAGAACAACAATCAAAACAATTTCTGGATACTTATTTTAATAAAGATGGGAATCCAAAAATTGTTAAAATGGTTTTAAACGACAAAGAAGTTGAAGTTCCACTTGTCACATTAGTTCCACACAACCCTTTAAAGATCGCAGAGTTAGACATTGATTTAGAAGTCAATCTCGACCACGATGGAGAGAAAGCATTAGGATGCCTTGGTAAATTAAGGAAATCTAAAATGGCTGGAGTTAAAATAAAATTTACTGGCACTGACCAAGCTGAAGGTTTGGCGAGAGTTGGTGACAATCTAGTAAAACTAATACCTACAATATAATATTATGGCAGGAGAAGATGATAAACAGTTGAAGGATTTTCAAGGCTTACCTTTAGCCTCGCTAATCGGCGATCCACTTATTCAGAGCGCGCGCGCCCAGTCTAAATTAGCTGGCGTAACTTTGGATTTTTGTAACCAGTTTGGTTTTATGCCAGACCCAGATGACCCCAAAAAGACGATTACAAAAACCGTCGATGTTGAGGTAGAGCAATTAATTAAAGGGCAATTAAAACCTTTAAAGCGAACAGTTAAAATGCCGCTTTTATCAATGGTTACAATACCCAACCTTTCAATTGACGACGTTAAAGTCCACTTTGATATGGAGGTTAAATCGCATAGCGAAAACACCCAGTCATCTGAAAACACACAAACTGACCATTCAGAAACCGAAGCACACGCTTCAGCTAGTGGTTCATTTTGGGGAGTAGGATTTGATGTTGGAGGTAGCCATTCTAGTTCACACACTGGAACCGTGACTACTAACTCAAGCAATACTCGTTCAACAGATTTTTCTGCAAGATATTCAATTGATGTTGAAGCTAAACAAAATCCACCCGCTGAAGGAATGGCAAGGTTTACTCAAATGCTAGCTTCGACAATTGAACCCGTAGATACACAAGCAAGTACTTAGTTATGGCAGCAAAGAAAAAAGGATTATACGAAAACATTAACGCTAAACGGCAACGTATTAAAGCTGGTAGCGGAGAAAAGATGAGAAAACCGGGCGCAAAAGGCGCACCAACAGCTAAAGCATTTAAACAGTCTGCTAAGACTGCTAAAAAAAGAAAGTAACAATATGCCAGACGGACGAGGAACATATGGAAGTAAAGTGGGTAGACCACCGAAAAAAGGAAACGCAAAACCTAGTAGTAAAAAATCTGCTACAAAGAAAAAGAAATATTAATATGAGCAATACCTATAAGTTAGTTCGTTTTGAACCACGTTGTCTAAGTGACAACCAAGACTGCTGTTGCGAATTAGTGATCGGCCTCACCGGAGAAGATGGTGAAGGTAATTCTGCATACATTGATGGAATCTGGAAACCAGAAGAAGGCACAATGCTAATGCTTAACGATTTAACTTCTGAAAAATCTTCAGAAATAGTTAATCAGTTTGCTGCCGATAATAATTGGTGGAGTAGTTTGGATTCACAAATAGAAGCACAAAAGGCTCAACCCGTGAATGCGGAAAACTTTGAAGCACCAGTAGTAACTTTAGATACAACAATAGAACCAACTGTAGTTGAAAATCCTGATTTACCAGAGCCAACTCCAGAACCTACTGAAGAAGAGGAAGAAGAAACAGAAGATACTGAATAGTGGGTCAGTTAAAAACAGAACTAACACAAAAACTAGAAGGGTACGCGCCTTTTGAAAAAATATTGGCGTTATATAAAGAACCCGAAATGTTTTTTGCTGAACTTAACAACTACATGGTAGGGGGATTAGTTCTATCGTCTCCTAAATTTTTTATGATGCTAAAACCTATTGATAAAGAAAACGATCCTCACGGACAATGGTGGGTTAAAAAACCTAATTCATGGTACGTTAGATGGGCGGCAGGAAGCGGAGTAAAAATTTTAATGGATGCGGTAGAACCCCTTCCCTATATAACTTTTAGACGAATCACTCCTAGTGGTGAAACTAAACTACGGTCATACCCGTGGGACAAATTTTATAAAATAGCAAAATGAAAACTGATAAATTATCACAAGCAGCGGCACTACTGAACAAAGCCGCTCCACCGGGAGAACGATTAGCCTTTGTTAACCCAAGAGAAGAACGAGGATTAAAAGCGGCTGGAGGTATGGGCAAACCTTCTGCGGGTGGAGTGCCATCGTATAAAAAAGGAGATGTAGATGCGCCGCCAGAAAGAGATTACGGTAACGAAACGCGCCAAACTTTATTAGCGCAAATAGATTTAGCTGATGAATTATATGATGCAGAATCTACAAGCCGTTCTAAATATGCAGATTTAGACGCTGGCATTGCTGAACGAATAGCTCCACGGTTGATGGATTTATATGAAAAACTTCAACCTAGATTTTCTGCTATGGATAGAAGTGCTGCATCTGCTAAACGAGAATCCGACATTGCTTCTATAGAACAATTAGGAGGACGCGCTAAAGCTGCAATGGATGCTGCAAATCCAGAACAAGCTGCGTTAATGGCTGAACTTAACAAGCAAGCCGCTTCTGATTTAGCACTAGGTGGACAATTAAATGCTGGCGAACAACGTCAACTTTCTCAAGCTGCAAGAGGCGCACAAGCTGCCCGTGGATTTGGTTACGGCATCAACGATGCGGCAATAGAATCATGGGCGCAAATGCAAGGCAGCGACCAAAGAAGAAGACAACGACAAGGATTTGCACAGTCAATGGTTGGTTTAAATCAATCAACTGCCACTGATCCTTTCATGGCTATACTTGGAAGACCAAGTTCAGTTAATCCCGGTATGATGGGAGGACTAGTTAATCAAGCGCAAGGATTTAATCCCGGCGCAATGTACAGTCCAGAAAGTGCATATGCACAAAACATATACGGAGGTAATTACCAAGGTACTCTAGCGGCACGAACAGCTACTGCAAACAACCGATCAGCCATGATGGCTGGAGGATTAGGTGCATTCGGATCAATATTAGGAGCGTAACATGAGTCAATTTTATTCTAAATATCAAGGTGGTGGGCCAAGTGCGGTTCCAGCGGGTTTTATGCAAGCAGCATCTCAGTCAGGTCAAAACATAGCGGCTGGACTTGAGAAGTTTGGTGAAGGCATTGCAAGTTACCGAAAAAATAAAAAAGAAAAACGGCAAGCTGAAGCTATCTTTGAAGATTTAAGATTCAGAGAAGATCCTGACATAGTAAATTTTTCTGTAGACCCTAAACGGCTTACTCGAATTGATGAAGGTAAAGGCACGTTAGAAGATTATTTAGTAGCTGCAAACTCTATAGGTTCAAAAATTGAAGAAATAGAAAAATTTAAAAATACTCAAAGGCAGCAAGATCAATTTGATGCTAGAGAAAAAGGAGTAGCGGATAGATTTACTCAACAAATAGAGTTAGATCGCAAACGGAATAAAGCTATTATGGCTGAAAAAGATGCTAAATTAAAACAACACCAAGCTGATTTAGAATCTTATAGGACACAGTATTCAGATGCAGATATTTACGATCCAGAAGCTTACGCTAATGCTTTAGCAAAAACAAAATCTCAAGTAGAAGTTTCGGGAGCTACAAATTATTTTGGTGGAACTAGTCCTGCACCAGAAGAATTAGATTTACTTCTCAATATGTCTGATGAAGAAAAAGAAGCTACTTTTAGAAGACCTAAAAGCGCAATAGAAAAATCTTTAGACGCATTAAACGTAGAAGGTATCAGTGTAGAACAAGCTGATCGAGTAATGAAAAACGCTAGAAGAGAGTCTGGAGCTAACATTGAATTTGTAACAGATGAAGTGTCAGGTAACAGATTTGCTGTTAATAGAGACACTGGCGTTACAATGGCTTCTGGTTATGATCCTAGAATTGCTGGTGAAAAACCAATGACAGAAGGTGAAAAAAATCGTAAGTTAAGAATTCAAAGGTACGCACAAATAGATAATGCTAATTTGAGAAATGATCTTATAAAAACAGAAGATCAATTACTTAAGTTACAAACTGACCTAGCTGAAGTTATGGATGTGGAGTTTGATAATGCTCCTAAAATAGCTGGTATAAAAAATAATATTAAAGTTAAACAACAACGTTTGATTAGAATAGAAAACCAAATAATGAAATCTCAAGGTAAGTCTAAAGAAGAAATTCAAGAATTACGAAAAAACACAAATTCAAATCCTTCTAATCCATATGATTTTGAATTAGACGTAAACGGTAATGTAGTGCCACCATCTGATCCAACAATAACCCCGTAACAATATGCCAATAGTAAAAGTAAAAGACGTAGGAAACATAAAATTTCCTGACGGTATGTCTATTGAACAAATCCAGAAAATTGTTAAGGATAAATACGGCACAAAAAAAGAAGATAAAGGTTTTATCGGTTCTTTTGGGGAAGCTTGGGCGCAATCAGATGACAACTATGCCATAGGTAAATTAGTTTTAGAAAACGACAAAAACTATGCAATAGATTTGCTAGAAATGGAGTACAATCAATGGAAAAATTCTCCTCAAAGCGCAGAACCAGAACCTTGGTCTGCGTCTGATTGGGGTAATACTTTTGGTGGAGTAGGTCGAGATATGATTATAGGTGGCGGGGTGCTTCTTGGAGGTTCTTTTGTAAGCACTCCTGTTGGAGGGTTAATATCAAGTGGTGCGGCAGTCACTACTTTACAAACTATAACTGCAAAAGGTGGATCGTTTAGAGATGCGTACAACCAAATAAGGCATACCCAAACAAAAGAAGGTTTTGAAGATAAGGAAGCCGCTTATGAAACTGCTAGAAAAATCTCTAACAATGATGCTGCTATTGCTGCTGGAGAATCCGCAGTATCAACATTACTTCCCGTTAAAGGAGTAGGCAAAGGTTTACTTAAACCTATAACAAAACCCATTATGGGAGGTGCTGTAGATGCTGCCGCTGGTGGAGTAGGATCAATCATATCTGATCTCCAAGCCGAATCTATAGGTGGCGCACAAGGTATAGACCGAGGAGATTTGTGGGAAAACGCACGGAAAGCGGCTTTTCAAGAATTCATAGTTGCGGCTCCGTCAAATTTAGCTAATTCAGTACAAGGGTGGAGTGATCATGGTCGTAGAAAAAAAGAAATAGCTGATAGAAAACTTTTAATAGAAAATAATTTTAAAAAATTACAAGACGAACAATTTGGATCATCCACAATGGCTTCTATCCGTGGAGAAGAAAATGTCAAAACAGAAGCTTCTGCAAATCCACTTGTAATAGATCAACAATATTTAGAACAAAAAGAACAAACTCAATTACAAGATTTAGAATCCGCTAACCGCGCCGCTGCTTTAAAAAGAGGTGAATCTGTAACACTAGATACCGAAACTTTATCCGAAAACGAAAAAAAATCTTTTCATCCTACATATAAATCTGTTGATAAAGCAGGAGTTACACCGGGTAAAAAACGTGTAGAAGGATCAAATCAAGCTGAACGTGATGCGGCTAAACGAAAACGATCTAAAGAACCTTCTCCAGATACAAGGTTAGTAGTTCCTTTAGATATACAAACTGTCCCAGATATGGGAATGGGGGCTAACCGAAGTAATCCAGATATTACGCCAATTTTAGATGCTAAAGGAAATGTAATTTCAACTGTTCCTAGAGTTGCTATGCCAGAAAGTTCTGTAGAAACTTCAGACACTGGCATGGGAGGAAGACTTCCTCAAGCGGAACGAGCTAGAACGGAAGCTAAATTATCTGAACTTACTAGAGAACAGCTTAACGAAGCAATGGAATTGACAGATGCTAGAATTAAACAATTAGCTGATCAAAAAACTAAAGGACGATTTGTTCCAGAAAGTAGTATTCCCATAATTGGAAAAGAAACTTCCGTAAATACTAAAGGAGTTCCTTTACCCACGGTAAATACTTTTGCAATGGATATGTTAAATCCTACTAGAAATGAAAAAGGAGTAGATGTTCCTGCGGAAGCAGCGCGTTTATCAGACATACGAGGAAGACTTGAAGCGCAACGAGTAGAAAACGATCTTAAAAATTCTGAAAAGGAATCTGGTAATCCAAATGAACCTACACCTTTAAAAACTGCTAAACAAGTTGCTGAAGGAAAAGCAGAAATACTTGCTGCGATGAAAGAATTAGGTGATACCTCTAAGTATGGTTTAGGGATCGATCCGGTTCCTGTTTGGAAAGCTATAAAAGGTCTGCAAAAAGTCGCTGGATATTATTATGGTAGAGGAGTTCAAACTGCAAAAGAATTTGCTAAATTAGCAGGGTTAAAATTAAATTCATTAGTTAAAGCAATTTGGGATAAAGTATCTAATGGAAAAGTTCTTAAACCTAAAGATATTAAAAAAGATATACTAGCAGATTTGGGCAATGTTGAAAACACCGCTGAAGGACAAGCAGAAAAAACTATTCGAGAAATGTTTTCTGAAAAAACTAACACTGCTTATAGAAAACTTGCTGATAAGTTTACTGATTTAGAACAATTGCAAGAAAAACATTCTAAAGGAGAACCTATTCCAGATACCACAGATGCTTATGGTATGGAACAAATCATGCATGGTAAAGTAGGAGAAACTATGATTGATTTTAATGCAGAACGAGACGCTTTACTACAACGTTTAGAAGAACTTGGTATAGAAGTAGCCTCTTTTGAAAATTTTCTATATGCACTACACGCTGAAGAACGAAACAACTACATAGCTAGTATCAATCCACGTTTTAAAGACGGTGGTTCTGGAATGTCTAATGAAACAGCTAACAACATTTTAGATGCGGTAAATAAAAGTGACAAAGCAAAAGATTACATGGAAGTTGCTAATGCCGTTAAAGTTATTAACGACAGAACTTTAGATATTCAATTAGAAGGAGGTTTGATTTCTAAAGCAGAACACGAAAAATTAAGCAAATTTTACAAACGATATGTGCCGTTGAGGGGTCACATAGATTCTGACCCAAGGTTGAAACAAACAGGAAACCAAATAAACATTACGAGCGATTTTAAACAGAAAGAAAATGCGTATGCTTTGGGTCACGGCGACAGAAGTAAAAATTTATTAGGATATAGTTTTGAAAGACACGCTAATGCGATAGTGCGAGCCGAAAGAAATAAAGTTTTTCAAACTTTATTAAATTGGGCTAATGCAAATCCTGATAACGGAGTTATATCTATAGGAGAACCAAAACTAAAACAAAAATACAATAAACGAATACGAGAAGTGCAATTAGTGCAAGACCCTAATTGGGTTGTTGATCCAGACATATTAGTGTTAAGAGTTAATGGTGAAAATCAATATCTTAGAATCGCTAATGTTAACCTTGCTCAAAATTTAAAATTGATGGGTAATGGTACTCTTAAACATATACTAAAACCACTAGCGTTTTGCCAAAGATGGTTCGCTATGTCTAAAACTACATTAAACCCTGATTTTATAATACCTAATTTAATACGAGATATTGGCACGGCTGGGATTAATTTAAATACTGAAGAAACAGCAAACTTAATGAAAGGTTTGCGGCCAAAAGAATTAGCTAGAATTGGTAAAGGAATTTGGAAAGTTGAGCGTGGTAAAAAAGCAGATCCTGAAATTGCTGCGGTGTACGAACAATTTAGAAAAGCTGGAGGTAAAATGGCTTTTGCTCAAATGATAAATTTAGACCAACAAATACGAGACATTGAAAGCTATAGTAAAAAAATATCATCGTTGCGAAAAACTGCTAAAAAAGCTGCCCAATTAAAGCTAGTTAAAAGTACAATAAATGTAATGCAATCTGCTAATACTGCGGCAGAAAACACAACTCGTTTAGCAGTATTTAAAGCAGCGATAGATTCTGGCAAATTTACAGAACAAAAAGCCGCTATTTTAGCAAGAAACATAACAGTTAATTTTACTAAAAAAGGCGAATGGGGGTCTGAAATAAATACTTTGTGGCTATTTTATTCTGCAAGTCTTAATGGGTCGTTAAGAATTTTACAAGCTACTAAATCAAAACGTGTTCGTAAAATGCTCGGAGGCGTAATGGCTCTAGGAGCTACTGAAAATATACTTAACCAAATGTTTCCCGGCGATGAAGACGAAGATGGTTTTACTGCGTATGATAAAATACCAGAGTATGTTAAACAAACTAACATGATTATTCCAGTGCCTTTTACAAATACGAAATTAACTATTCCGTTACCATATGGTTACAACGCTGTTTACTATGCTGGAAAACAAATCACTAGTGTTATGCCGGGAGTCGGTGGTAAAAAATCTGTAGGAGACGCTACAGGAGATACTTTAATGACTATGGTGAATGCTTTTAATCCTATTGGAGGTTCGCAAAACATTTACCGAGCAATTACGCCTGAAATATTTAAACCTGTTATAGATTTAGAACGTAACGAAGATTGGAAAGGTGATCAAATTTATCCAGAAAGGAACCCGTTTGAAAAATATGAAATACCTATGTCGCAACGATATTGGAGTACTGTAAGCGATGTTTCTAAAAATGCTGCTGCAAAATTAAACGCTATAACAGGAGGAAACGAACATAGAAAAGGTTTAGTAGATCACTCACCAGAATCATTTGATTTAATTGCTGGGTTTATTACTGGAGGTCTTGGTAAAACAATAGCTAGAACTGGAGAATTAGCTCGAAAAGTAGTGACGGGTAAGTGGGATAAAATACGAGTAGAAGATATTCCTGTTATTCGGCGTTTCCAAGAAAACCCATCACCATATTTTGAAATAGAAAAATTTAAAAAACTTAAATCCGAAGTTAACTATTCTGTTGAACGCCTTAAATTTTTAAGAAAAGAAAACAGAACGCTATCAGAAATTAACGAGTTTAAAAAAGAACAAAGCGTGTATTTAAGGCTATCTTCAAGAATTAAAGCAACAGATACTTCTGTAGGAAAGTTGAACGACGCTATGAAAAAAATAAAACGTAGCACAAGTTTAAACAGCGCACAAAAAAGTAAAAAACTACAAGAGTTGAACGACCGTAAACAATTAATTTTAAGAAGGACTATCCGTAAATTTGTGGATTTAGCGGATGCCGAATGATGATAAAGTATGAACGATTCTCAGTTAGGTGCATGGGGAGAGCATCTAGTCGTTGCGGAACTACTGCAACGAAGTTTTTATGTAGCAACTCCAATAGTGGATATTGACGGCTATGATATTTTAGCTGGCAACACGCCTAACTTGTACCACCGAGTTCAAGTAAAGTCTTCTAGGCAACCGACTAAATGCAACAAGTCAGCTAGGTTAGCTTACCGATTCTTTCGCACTAGACACGAATCAGATTTTCATATTCTGTGTTGCTTAATGCATAAAAGTTTTTATGTAGTACCGACATTGGATATGCCAACTTCAGTTACTTTGTCAGGTGATGGATCTGGTGGATCAAATTGGGAAAAATATTTAGAGGCGTTCCACATAATGTCCAACCAAACGTCTAAATAGGTTTAAAATGTAAGTAGTTTAGTTCTTTCGCAGAACTGGGGGTCAGGAGGTCGAGAGTTCGAATCTCTCCATCCCGACCATTTTTTAAAAAAGATTGACATTTTTTTGATTTTTCAAAATACTTTTTTCGCTATGTCGAATGAAGTGTCCAACAAAGTGTCCAAACTAATCCATCGGGGTAAACAATATACGTTGTTTAGATTGCGTCCTAACGGAGATTATTTTATCAAAATACAAAAAGGCAAAGTTCGTAAACAGCGTTCTTTAAAAACGCCTTTTGTCAACGATGCAAAAAAATCAGCCAAGAAATTAATTGATTCTGTTTTGTATTCTGGTAGATCCGATTGGGAAACTCCGGCTCCACCAACTACCACGTTATGGAGGGTGTTCCAACGGTATCGTGCAGTGGCTACTGCCGCTGGATTATCTGTAAGAACGGTTGAACAAAACATATCTGAGATGAAGAAAATTGTAGGCCGAGAAGAAAACCCTAAAACGATTATACTTTCTGATTTAAATGATAAATACATTAGAGATTTCTTTGACCGAGAAATGCAAACTATTGACGTAAGTGACGAACATCTTCGCCAACGTAAATTACGATCTATCCGATCTACTCTAAGTCAGGCACGTTCAATTTTTAAAGAAGATTGGATCAAACGGTATTCGGATCACGACATGGAAATTCCTGACCTAAAACAATTTCTCAAGGAAAAAGTAGAAAGGCCAAAAGAATCCAGACACCAGCAAGTTGAAGATGGGGTCTTTGAAAACATTGAAAAAGAACTGGAAACTATCGTAGATTCAGACCCCGCTATTTACATAATATATTTGCTTGCTAAAGCTACCTTACGCCGTGGAGAAATTCAAAGTGCTAAGTGGGATTGGATTGTACAATTAAAAGGTCAACCGCATTTCCGCATGGATGAAAACCAAAAAGGAAAACGTCGAACAGACATACCAATATGCCAGAACATTTACAAAAAATTATGTGAGTGGAGAACAAAGCACGATGGGGAGTTTATAGTTCCTGAGAATGGTTGGGCAACAGAACGCTGCGGCTATTCATGTAAAAAATTTGATTCATGGATTAGAAAAGCTGGGTTAAAAACCCCTCACACACTTCACGAAGTTCGCGCCAGATCAATCTATTTAGTTCGTGAAAAATATGGACTTGAGGTTGCTACTAGTTTTGGAAGACATACCGATTCCGAGGTCACCGAAACTCATTACGCAGGGGAAAAGAAACTACCGAGCAATTTCAGCTTTGGCTGATCTCCGCAAACCCCGGTCAATGCAACGTGCTATATATTCTGTAGTAGATATGCCTAATTTCAAAGCTTGTTTAGCGGCTTCTCGTTTAAGGCTAACATCTATCCACAAGTTAACGGCTCGTTTATCTTCATGTCGTACATTTGGCATTATTAAAATAGCCTAACCGCCGAAAAGGTACATTCATACCTATTTACGTCAAGAGTTTTGTATAAATAATTGTATATGCTATACATTTTTTGTAAAAGATCATTGACAAGTCTCTGGTATGTAGATACCTTGGGTGTCCCAACAAGGGGAAGACATGGAAACATCTAAAACAACCAGAGTAGTTCTTACTATCGATAACGAGTTGCGTAACCAAGTGAAGGAAGAAGCTAGAAAAAGAGGAAAGGTACTTAGTGCTTTTTACATTGAGCTTTTCAAAAAAGGTCACGCATTAACTCTGGAAGAATCTGTATAATGGTGGTAGGTATGTACATACCTAATGCCAAAACGAAGCCAATTGGAGATTAAATTTGTTCTTATTTGGAAAGAAATCGGAGGTCAACCCCTTCTCGAAGAACACAAATTCCACGCCAAAAGGAAGTGGCGTTTCGATTTCGCGCACATTGAGGCAAAAGTCGCCATTGAAATCGAAGGAGGCATATGGGGCCAATCTCGCCACACAAAAGCGGTGGGCTACATCAAGGATTGTGAGAAGTACAATGCCGCAACATTCGATGGCTGGTATGTCATTAGGCTTCCAAATTTTTGGATCAAAGAACCAATACTAGAACAGATAAAAACATTAATAGCAGCACAATGCCAGAAACACACGCAAAACACGGGCCAAGCGGATTAAAAAACAAAGACCATAAACATGGTGGATGTTGCCATTGGCAAAATGATCGATTCGCAAGCACAAAAGCGGCAGACGAAGGAACTTTTTTACATCAACACATGGAGGATTGGGCTGGATGGGTACTTGGAAAAAAAGAAGAACCTACTGCCACTCTATCTGAAGAACATAAATCATACGTTAACTTCGCTCAAAAAGTTGTAGAACCTTTTGTACGTCAAGCAGACCACGTTGGTTTAGAAGAAAAAGTCACTATTGCTGATGCAATGGGCGAGGAAATTACATGGGGTACTAGCGACCTTGTTCTAGTTACCGGGAAAAGATTAACTTTACTGGACTATAAATTTGGAGCTAGTTTTATTGAATCTCCAGAAAACAATATGCAAGCTAAAGCATATGTAGCTGGAGCCTTTCAAAGTTATCCGAAAGCAGAGACTGCTGAATTTATATTTGTAATTCCAAAGAGAGACGAAGTAATACGTCACACTTTTAAAAAAGAAGATCTACCCGCATTAGTGGACGAAGTGGCTAAGATTGTTGCTGCGGCTAACGATCCTAATTCACCATACAACCCTAGCCAAGAGGCGTGTGTGTTTTGTGGTAACAAACCTAAATGCCCTGCAATTAATACGGCAGTTGCAACAGTTGCACAGGAGTATGGCCAACTACCATTACCAGAAAATTTTCATTCAAGTGCGATCACTAGTCCTTCAGATATGTCTCGCGCATTAGATGCCGCAGCTATTGTTGAAAGATGGGCGAAGTCTGTTCGGCATCATGCGATGGAGATGGTTGAAATGGGTGAAGAGGTTCCCGGTTACGAACTTAAATATCGTCAAGGGAAGCGCACTGTTCGCGATGTTCAGTCAGCATGGAAGGTGCTGGAAAACACATTAAGTTTAGAAGATTTCCTGCCAGCTTGTAGCGTATCAATAACTAACTTGGAAAAAGCCGTAAAAGAACGCGCGCCGCGCGGTCAAAAGAAAGCTTTAGCTGAAGAGGTTTTTGAAGCACTGCAAGATGCAGGGATAATGTACCGAGGCGATGAAGTCTCGTACCTTGGAAAGCAACTAAAATAAATAATTAATACTAATGCCTAAAACATTAAAGAAAACGGAGAGTGACAGTAAAACTGTCGTAGAAACGCCATCAACTGCAATCGCTATACCTAGTGCTGATTTAACTGGGGATTTTGATAGGTCAGATATCGTAATCCCTTCAATACGTCAGGTGCAAAAAAGCGGCGAGTTGGCAGATCTTCACACACCGGGTAGCTGGGTGCTGAATCAAGAGGAAGTAATATCTGACGGTGCTAGTCCAGTTAAGCTAATCGTATTGAAATTTCGTAAATATTTTACGGAGAATCTTGAGTTTGGCTCAGACGAACAACCGAGAATAGCAGAAACTTTACAAGAGGTAGCTGACTTAGGAGGAACTACCCAATGGGGTGCTGATGGTGAAAAACCTTCATTCGTACCAATCGGTGAAGCCACGGTGCTTGTTGAAGGTAAGAATGAAGCCTTGTTTCCATTCGAATACAAAGACACTCGTTATGCGATGGCTAGATGGACATTGCGTAACACCGCCTTCAAACGGGCTGGTAGGAAAATAATTACTGAAGCGCAGTTCGGTTTAAAAGACGGATTACAATACGGTGATTGGAGTCTTTGTTCAGCGAAACAAAAGAACGGAAGTAACACTTATTTCGTGCCAATTCTAACACTAGAAAAGAAGCACGACGAAGAACTTGCCAAGTGGGCTAATGATCTAGGTTAAGTAGCTGCACTTAACCCGGTGATGCGGTCATAGCAACTGGGTGGGTTGGGGTTTTTGATGTTGGTTATCCCCTGACCCACCCTTTTTTATCGACATGATAGCAATAGATTTCGAAACATATTACGATAAGGATTACTCCATTAAAAACATGGGGGGCGATTTATACTGTCGCGATCCTAGATTTGATCCGTACATGGTATCTTTATACGGAGAAGGGTTTGACTATGTCGGCCCAACTGAAGATGCCCCGTGGGACAAGATAAGTCCTACCCAAAATTTCGTGGCTCACAACGCCGCATTTGACTCCCTCGTATTTGAAGCCGCTCAACGAATGGGGCGCATACCAAAACACATTAATCCTATTTGGGATTGTAGCGCAAATCTGTGCGTATACATCCAAGCTCCAAGATCCTTGAAAGGCGCATCCGAGCAAATGCTTGGCGTGGCTCCAGACAAAACTGTTCGCGATAACATGAAAGGTCGCACTTGGACAGACCTCACAGAAACAGAATTAAAAGCGTTGATAGAGTACGCTAGATTAGACTCTGTATATTGTCATCAACTGTGGGAGAAATACCATAAATATTGGCCTAAACATGAAAGAGATTTAGCGCGCCACACAATGCTATCTGGTCAACACGGCGTGTATGTAGATCAAGTTAAGTTAGTAAATTCTTTAGAGAAATTAAAAGTCCGTAAACAAGAAGCAGAAGATTTAATTCCTTGGGCCGAAAAAGCAAACACGGTCGCGTCATTAAAGTTACTTAAAGAGTATTGCCAAAATCAAGGGATAGAGGTTCCTAAATCCACCAACCAGAACGATGCAGAGTGTTTAGCGTGGGAAGATAAATACGGCAAAGAATATCCAGTGGTAGGTGCGCTTCGGGATTGGCGTAAAGCAAACCGAATTGTCCGGCTACTTGAAACAATTCAATACCGTGTCAGGGACGATGGCACGATGCCTTTTAACCTTAAATATTTTGGAGCCGCTGCTACTGGAAGATGGAGTGGTGATGCTGGCTTGAATATGCAGAACCTTCCAAGAGGCGAAGTGTTTGGCATAGATGTCCGGTCAATATTCATACCAAGGCCCGGTAAAAAATTCGTCATATGTGATCTAGCGCAAATTGAACCTCGCGTTTTAGCATGGATAGTGGACGACCATAAATTATTAAACTTAGTTAAATCTGGTAAAGACATCTACGAGGCTCACGCCATGACTACAATGGGTGCGCGTACAGTAGATAAAGAAACCCGGCAACTAGCAAAAATTAGAGTATTAGGTCTGGGGTATGGGTGCGGAGCAAAACGGTTTAGGGATCTAGCAGGAAGCTGGGGGTTCCACATGGACGATGCGAGATCTAAAAACATTGTCCAGAACTACCGCAAATCAAATCATAAAGTATCAAATTTTTGGACTGAATGTGGTCGCGACATGACTAACGACATTGGCAGAGATCATTTAATTGAACTGCCTAGCGATAGAACCATTCAATATTTTAATGTTCATCAAGACAGCACAAGCGGATATGGTCAAGTGCTGGCATCAACTACTCGCGGCCAACATCCGAGATATTGGTACGGAGGTAAAATATGCGAGAACATTGTGCAGGGGTTAGCCCGTGACGTATTCGCAGATTGCTATTACCGATTACTAGTCGCTGGGTTCAATGTTATTTGGACTGTTCACGATGAAGTAATAGTTGAAGTAGATGAAAATGATTCTACTGCTTGCGATGAAGTCGCTCAAATAATGTCTACCGCTCCAGAGTGGATGGCCGATTGCCCCGTTGAAGCAGAAGCTTACGAAGCAAAAGCATATGTAAAATAAGCCAGACCCAAGGAGTTAACCTAATTTTTTAAACCTATGACACATAAACATAATAAACCAAACAGCGCACCTTTATTTGAGGCATCCCATGCGCCTATACACGAAAGGGAAGCTTATAAACAAGGCGAAGCAGGACATCCTGACTTAACACAATTGTCTTCTCAAAAATTGAACGAACAGATCAATAAAAAAATGCGAGAAAACATTTTATCGGGACGGTTCTACCCAGAAACCGAGGCTGAAAAACGAATGGTGCGTGAACATAGGGCCAAGCAACTATGAGAATGCAACAGATGGAATTTTTCCAAGATACGTCAACAGAAGCCGAGCTATCTATTGATAAATCTAAATTAGAACGACTAGTGCTGAAAGCGATTGGAAAAATCCAGCCTTGTATCAGCGATGAAGTCAGAGATTTATTTCCTAATTTCAGTTATTCAAGCGTCACAGCACGGTACGCTTCGCTACATCGAAAAGGTCTTATAACTTATGCTGGTAAAAGGCCGGGCAAAAGTGGACGTAACCAACGAATAATGACTACTTGCCAGCTATGAGTTCAAAATACACACGAAGACCTACTAAAATAATAATCCTAAACCAAACTTTTAAAGTTGAATGGGTTACTGCTGCTGATGAATCACATGGTTTTGTTGACTTAAACAAATGCGTTATCCAGATGGCTAAAGGATATCCAAAAGAAACGACTGCCGACACATTTTTACATGAAGTAATACACGCTGTTAATCATGTAATGGATGTTGGCGATAAGACAACCGAAGAACAGGCAACTACGAGATTGGCTACCGGGCTTTGCACCGTTTGGAAGCATAACCCGCGAGTGTTTGAATGGCTACACAACCAATTAACGTAGAACAATGCCAGACCAAATAGCGATTAAACCCTGCCCAAACGCTGGGACAGGAGTTCATAAATGGATTTTCCACGTTGTATGTCGAATGGTGGATGCGGATATTAATGATTTAGAAATCGTTCAGTATTGCCAGCAACATTGTTCGCGCGCCTTACAACCTAACGAAGTTGAAAACGCAATTATCTCTAGACGAGGTATGCTTCAACGAGGATCGGTTAATCCTAGACCTGAGTGGCCGCGCGCCAATAAAGACATTATAAAAAGAACTACTAAAGACGCACCGGGAGTAGGATCTTTATTTGAGTTATCTCCTTTACCATTAGAAGAGTATGATTCTGAAAAAATAATTGATTATTTGTTTCCCGACAATCCTCTTTTGTGTTGTGGCGCATCGTCACATACGTTTGCAACCAGAAAACGAGACGAGTGGCGTGGTAGACTAGAAAAAATGCAGCTAATTGTACCTAGCCCAATGAGTAGCATCTATGGTGAAACGCAAGCGGGTAAACGATCCATGCACACTTTAGATAACACGGGTTCGCGCAAATATTTAATCGTAGAGTTCGACGAAGGGACTCACGACGAACACGCTGCGCTACTTTGGCACTTGAACACTGGCATAACCCCATTGATTTGCGCCGTTATGAGCGGAAACAAGTCCTTACACGGATGGTTCTTAGTAGAAAACTGGAGCCAAGACCGATTACAATCATTCTTTAAGCGCGCTATTGTACTAGGAGCAGATCCAGCTACATGGACTAAAAGCCAATTCGTCCGAATGCCAGACGGCACAAGGAACAATGGAGCCAAACAAACCACAATATATTTAACCGATAAACTACTATGACCCCAGAAGAACAACTAGACACTCAAGAAACGCCAATACCAACATGGTACTCAACGGCGCGAGCGAGTTTTCTCCTTCAAAACGACAGAGGAAATTACATCCATGTTAGCTCCGAAGCTTATAAACGACATTTAAAATCATGGGGCTTCCGTGGGCGCGCTCATCCAAACGAAGACCTATCTCCAGCGGATGAAATAATGAACAAAGTCCAACTCCTACGAGACGTTGATTACTCAGGCCCACTCGCTGGATACGATGCTGGCATTGCCACTTCAAATGGTCACCGTGCGCTTGTCACAAATCCACCTAAAAGAATAGAAGCTAAACAAGGTGAGTGGCCAATGATTTCTAAAATATTAGAAGACTTGTTCGTCATAGAGGAAATAGATCAGCGCGCTTATTTCTATGGCTGGTTAAAAATGGCAGAACTATCCGTGCGCCTATCAACACCAAGCCCCGGCCAAGCTCTCGTATTCGCCGGGCCTCGTAACGCCGGGAAAAACCTACTCCAAGACATCATCACTACAATTCTAGGCGGCAGAACCGCGCGCCCTTACCAATATTTCATCGGCAAAACCACATTTAACGCTGACCTATTCGAAGCCGAACACCTAATGATAGCTGACGAGGTTCCATATCCTGACTTAGGTAGTCGGCGCGTTTTTGGTTCCAAAATAAAAGACATCACAGTTAATTCCATCCAGACTTGCCACGGAAAATACCAGAATGCAGTTCACCTAGAACCCTGCTGGAGATTAACAATAAGCTTAAACGATGAGGCAGAAAATTTAGTGATGCTACCGCCTCTTGATGCCTCAATAAAAGACAAGATTATGATGTTTAAAGTGAAGCAAGCGAAAATGCCAATGCCTTGCGATGGGCCAGTGGATAGAAAAACGTTTTGGGAAGCTATTAAATCTGAAATTCCAGCGTTTGTTCACTTTGTTCAGAATTACGAGGTTCCAGAAGATTTAAAAGATTCCAGATTCGGAATTTGCGCTTTCCATCACCCTGATCTAATTCAAGTAGTCCAAGATATGTCTCCAGAAAAGAGATTGATGGAACTAATGGAAGCAACCGTGATGCAAGGTGGCGTGTACGAAGCCACTTTGCCAGAGTTGGAGGCGCGCTTAGTGGGTGATCCAACATTTGGAAGGCAGTTTGAAAAGCTGTTTAATTTTGCAAATGCCCTCCAGACATATATGAGGAGGCTCCATAAAGATCGTCCAGATAGGATTACAAAGCGAAAATCTCATGGGAAAGTTATTTGGAGGCTTGAAGGAAGTGTTGAGGAAGATGTCCAACCCTTTTAAAAACGCCATGCCGGGTGACCTTGGGGAGCCGGGTGACCCAAATATCCTCCCTTTACTATATTCTCTCTTACTCAAAAGGGTTGGAAATGGGTCACCTTGGTCACCCGCGTCACCTTGACATGGCGTTTGTTGTGGCATTTTAAGAAACTGTAAAAAACTATTTATAAATTAATGACAACTTACTTAGTTTTACTTTTTCGTTTCTTCTTTTTGATAGGTTTATTCTTAGGATATATTTTATCACCAATCGGCCCCATTTCTTCGGCGACTTTTGCTTTAACAGCGTCTCGCCATTTTTTAGTGCCGCCAATTACCTCAAATATCGGCATCATATGGCTTTAACCGTTCTACCCATACTGGGTTGTTGTTTGACTAGTTGTTCTATGTTCGCGCGCGTTTTTGCGTTTACTTGTGCGACAAAGCACGAACCCACTCTAGTGAATGGATGCGCGCGCTTTGCGGCACAATGTTTAGCGTATGCGATTACTTGTTTATTATTTATTAGTTCGTTTTTCATTATGTGTATTTACTTTACGTGGTTTATTCAATAATTCCCAATAACTAGGAAGCTTTATTGATAAATTATTTTTAGATGATGCTTTAACTTTATTAATTCGTTTAGGTTTCATTTTCTTTTTTTTGGTTTTTGTCGGTTGGTGGCTTTCGTTTTATTACTGCAACGAGGCTTTAAACTGTGGTGAAATGCGTTTTGGCTAATTCCTGTCATTAGCTTTTTTGCAGATCTGCGCCCGTTCCATTTTAATTTTGGCATATC
>Ga0098037_1000414_pt1 | contig 22604 bp, 12 predicted proteins | sample 5_EtaG_FD_75050 | JGI IMG/M metagenome (GOLD analysis project Ga0098037, IMG submission 75050) | Marine viral communities from the Subarctic Pacific Ocean - 5_ETSP_OMZ_AT15132 metaG | ecosystem: Environmental > Aquatic > Marine > Oceanic | place: Pacific Ocean | collected 2015-01-08 | reverse complement strand
TACCCCAGTTAGCGGCACCCACTTTTCTACATTTTGCGATAGCTCCGCTAGCATATGCAGATGGGAATACCTATATCTTTTTTTTACTTTGTTGTAACATGCGTCTTTTGCCATAATTTTAAAATTTACTTAAGTCTATCTTTACAAGCCCTTTCTCATCAGTTAAAGCTTGTTCTTTTTTGTTAGTTCTTTTATTTTTAGGTTTTTGCATACCTAATTCCCATGATCCCCATCCTAATAATAAAGCTATTTTTTGCCAATATTCTGCTTCTTCGCTCATAGCCGCTTCAATATTTCTTGCTTTTCTTAAAGCTCTATCTAATGGTAAATTAAATGTTGCTGAAAGAAATTGAGATGATGCAGACAAAGCAGGATTATCTAATGTTGGTTCTAATATATTTTTTTCTGTAATATATTTTCTACTATAATTAGCACCTCGTATTTTTGAAAGTTTTGAATGTAAAGGTGGCAAAGCCGTTAAAGCAGCTAATAAAGGATCATCATCTTTTGCAAATGCTTTAGCAAGATTTTTTCCAGCATAAACAAAATTACCAGTAAAACCAGATCCTCTTAATAATGTATCTAACATACCTTCACCAACTTTTGCATATTTTTCAATTTCTTCTTCTGTATCATCGCCATCTGCAAACGCTAAAGCAAATAAAGCTTTTTGCATTGCATTAAATATTAAGTTTTGTATTGTACTATAATATATTATTTTAGATATTTTTTCTTTAGGATCGCCTCTACGAGCAAATAAATCTTGAGCATTCTTTTTTATAATTCTATTGTACTGCATTGGTGTATTAGCAAAAGCTAATAATAATCTACCTGCATTACTTGCTTGTTGTTCAGATATTCTGTCTGGTCTACTTGATTGTTGAGTTTCTTCAGTTATAGCTTTAAAATCTAAAAATGCTTTTTGTTGCGCATCAGCTTCAGATAAACCTTGTTTTGTATATGTTTTAATACGATTTCTATACATAGATGCACCTCCAGTAGCAATTGCAAAACTATCAGCCATTCTTGTTAATATAAATCCTTTATTTAATAATAAACTAATTGTTCCTTGTATTCCACCTTTTTCAGCAGCTAATGCTAATTCACTTTCATTTATATTTATTTTATTGCCCCCTCTTCGTTCTGTTAAATAATCTGAATTAAATATTTCTATAAAATCAGACCAATATTGTTTTTGATTTGCAAAAGCAGCCGCTGCTCTTAACGGATTATTATCACTAAAATTTAAATAGTTTATATTAGATATTGTTTGTAATACTGCAGATCTGGTATTTAAAAACATAATTGCACCAACAGAACCATTTACCCAATCCAAGTATGCTTGAATTTTAGGATCACCACCCCATTTTCTATTCATACCCGTTTTCATTCTTTCCAATGTTTTCTTTAAATTAGTAACATACTCTTTACCAAAGCCAGCTTCTAATTTAAATAAATTTTCTTTTTTAAATATTTGATCAACATTGTTTTGCCAAACTTCTAAATGTTTACTTCTTTTACTAGTATTTAATAATCCCATTAAATCAGTTGCTATATTACCACCAGCCCAATTAGTTTCTGGTTTTATATATCCATCACCTTTTGTAATGCTAACTAATTCATTTGCAAATTGTAATAATTCTTTATCAGCTTTTACTTCATTTACTAAAGCAGTTTGATCTCTTTTAGATAAACCAGGAACTTCTATGCCTTGTTGATTCCAAATAAAAACTCTTATTGCAGTATCATTAGTGTAATCTCCTTGTTTTGTAAAGCTTTTTAATCTTTTAGGCACATTGCTAAATTTACTTTTTAAAGAATGAAAATCATTTAATAAAGCAGATTTTTCTCGGGTAATGCTTTCATTAGCGGCATTGTATGGTTCATATAAATATTTTTTATAAAAATCTAATTGTTTTTCACCTTTTTTGCCTTTAGCTAAAGTATTGTGCATTAAACCTGCAAAATCTTCAGCTCCCGGTGGTACAAAATAATCACCAAATCCTTTTCTAACTTTTTTACCCCTTGCTATTGCTTTAGCCGCATCAAATCTTTTTACAGCAGCAATACCTGTAGATTCTTCTATATATTTATTAAATTCAGCATCTAAATCAACTTTATTATTTTGCTCTATTCTTTTTTTATTAATTCTTTTTAATTCAACTAAATTTTTAGGATCAAGTGCCCCTTCATACCTGCTAAAATCTCGACCCGATGTTCTTCTACCTAACTTATCTAATTTTTTTGCTGCTTTATCAGATATAAGATCAACTCTGCTAGTTTCTAATATTTTTCTAATACCATCAATAATATCAGCATTATTATCAGTATTATTTATTACATCATAAATTTGTTTTTGTAAATCTTGAATAGCAGGTGTATGTTCATATACAAAATCCGTACCAGATACATTTTCATAAGCTCTTATTGTGCCGCTCAATCGTAAAGCAGAATCGCTTTCAACACCAAACATGCTAATAAAGTCTATAACTGCTTGTTTGCCATTAGTTAATAACAAATCTTTAGAATGTCTTATTATATATTCTCTATTTTGTAATGCTTGATCATCCGTAAGTTCAAGTGCAGCTTCAATTACAGGTATTGCTTTTTCAATACTTCCGTATTTTTTAATTGCATTTCTTAATACTTGTTTTGTTGTTCTTGGTCTTGTTGCACTGATTGGTAAAAATATAGGTGTACCATTGTGTACTATTTTATTTTTCTTTAAAGTAATTTTATATTGAGCCAGACTATTATTAAATTGTTTGTTCCAATATTTATAAGCAGCGGCAGCATTATCCCCGCCTTTCCATAATTCATGGCTTTTAGTAGACTTTTGAAACGTAGGTGCAACAAATTTAAAAAATTCAACCAACAAATCTTCTTTAACAGTTACAGGTGCCTCACTATTTAATATAACATTTATATCACGTACTTCAACATTAGCCACATTTCCAAGTCTTGTTTTTACAGCTTTAACCCTGCCTTGTTCAACTTTAGGAATTAATTTTCCTTCTGTTAAATCTTTTAATGTAATTGTTCCAACACCTTCTGCAAAAACTAAAAACTGTTCAGGGCTTAAGTTCAGTTCATTAGATATTTCATTTAAAGCTTCAGTAGAAGCTTGTTTTATATCAGCACCTCCACCCAATAATCTTCTTATAGCTTTTAATAATTTTAAAGTAATAAATTGTGTTATATTTTTACCAGCAGTATAAATACCACCTGTTATATCCATTTGTAATTGCCCTTTTTGGTTTTTTAAAGAAGATTCTAAGCCAGCTATAGTTCTGTCTATTCTAGCTAAAAATTTTGGTATTGCATCTTTTGGTATTTCTTTCTTTTGAAATGCTTGCCTATTTAAAAACTCTTGTTGTAATGCAGGATCTTGTAAAACTTCTGCTATTGCGTCTTTACCTATTTCTTGGGCAAGAACATCGGCTAGCCTTTTCTTTTTAGCTCTTAAAGTATTTAAGCCACCTTCAGTATAATATTTAATAAATTCATCTCGAGTAGGATTTTTGTATTCAAATATACCCTTACCTGCCTCATCACCTTCAACCATGTTTTGTCTATCAACTTGTTCTGCTTCAAACAAAGGCAATTTATTTTTAACAGAATTTGGTATAGCTTTCATAATAGCATCAAAATTAGTGTCCATAAATGTTATGAACCTACTATTTTGTTCTTGCTTATTATTAAAATTACCGCCCATTTCTTCAAGAACAGCATCAGCTATTTTAAGTTGGCTAGCGTTATTTATAGCGCTTAATATTTCATTTTTATTTCTACCAGACTTTTCTAATATACCAGGTAATTTTCCTTTAATAATCTGCTTAGCATCAGATTGAACAGATTCTTTTGTAATACCAGCAACATCTCTTAATTGTTCTTTTGCTTCAGGTTCTGTTCTTACAAAATCTAAAGATTCTTGCGTACTATCATCTATATCAAATTGTGTTTCTTGTACGCCACTAATTTCTGTTTCAAATTGTTCTTTAGTTGCTTTTTTGCCCTTTAATACATTTTTTATTTTATTATCTATAAAGCCATTTATCCAACCAGCTAAATTATTTTTAGCGTTTATTGAAGCTAATTCAGGTTTAAAGTTTCTAATATGTGGTATTAATTGTAATACTGTTTCGCTTATAAAATTTGATCTATCAAAACCAGTCAATCTTGTCATATCACCTGTAATTTTATTTTTTATAATTCTAGCTAAAGCACCATTTTTTCCATCACCATACAACTTAGTTATAGCTTCATCAGCAAGTTTTGATTTCCAATCAGTATTTGTAGTAGCGTCATCATATGTTTGATTTACTTCTTCTCTTATAGTTTGCGATTTTTTTTCAGCAACTTTTTGTTTTATTTCAGTATTATCTACTTTAGGCCCAAAATTTAGCATTAATATAATTGCTTTTTGTTCATTATATTGTTTATCTAATGCTGTTTCCTGTTTTTCTATAGTTTTTTCAAGTTGGTCTTTTACTTCAACATCTTCAATTCCATCTAATGATTCTTTTGATTGTGCAACAGCAATTTTTCCAGCTGCATAATCTAATAAATCAACTTCATTAAAAGAATTTAAAACTTTTTCATTTAATATTTTTTGATCCACAACTTGCTGTTGAAGATCTAATATTTCTTGTTCAATTAAAGGATTAGGTTTTTTAACATACTCAGATTCAAGCTTAGATATTTTATTAGCAATTTCTAATGATTTTTTTTTATCTGCTACAGGGCTTAATCTTTCTTCAGTGTATGCTTTAACATTAGGGTTTGAACTAGCTGTACCTAAAGCACCACCAACTATAGAGCTAATCATATAAGTATCAAAAGCTCTAGCTACAATGTTACCAGTATCATAACCAAAAATACCATCAGGATTTTTATAACCAAATGCATTATCTTCGTCCCATATAAAATCTAAAAATCTATTTGTTTCTTGAGCTGCAACTTCTGATGAGCCTTCTAGGGTTGAACCAGTTAATACTCTACCAACAAGAGTTTTTGTAGATGTTTTGTATATATTTTTAACTGTTTGAGGTGCTAACCTTGAAAGTATATTATTTCCAAAGCCTTTTACAATACCTTTTGTAACCATTTCACTAAGCAATTCAACTCCTCCTTGTGCTGATGACATTAATACAGCTTTTGCACCACCTCTTGCTTCAGGATCAACATCGGTTTTTCTTTTATAAGCATCACCCGATGCAGAAGCGAATATAGTTGCATAACCAGCCGGCCCTCCAAAAGCCGCCATAACACTAGGCACAGCGTCTACAACACCGTTTACTATTTTATCTATGCCATCTGAAAAGTTTCCTTCTTCTGAAAAAAATTCATCATATATTGATCTATTGGGATCTTCCTGAACCATAGAATCAAATTTTAAATTTATAGCTTCAGATGCTTCTGCAAAACCTCTAGTTTTTTCTAAAATAGGGTCAAATATTGAATCTATGCCATCTTCAATAATTTGATTTCTTTGTTCTTCGTTTGAATCCCCAAACAAAGGTGCATATGGATATCTTTTTGCTCTATTTTTTAATATAAATTCAGCTGCGCCTTTTGCAAATTCAGGAACTTTACCAATCAAATTTACAATTCCACTACCTCCTCTAAAAGCTCTACTAATATTTACAGGCATTGAAGGTATAGCTCCAGGTCCCCCAAAAGATACATTAAAATCAGACCTTTTCTTTTTTTCTTGTGGTTCATCAAAAACTACAGGATATTCTTCAAGCCTAGTATTTCTAATTGCTGGTGTTGCATTTTGCAATTCAGCATTTGGATATTTTTTAAGAAATTCATCTTTTTGTGATGGATGTACATTAAATTGTTGACCATCTACAATATAAACTTCATTCTCCATATTAATTAATTTTTATTTTGTGAAAAGTCTTGATTTATATTTGGAAAAATATTAAATAAATTAGGTTCGTCAATAGGAATACCTAATCTTCTTGCGTCTCTTTCTTCTTTTGATAGGGGTATAGCTGGCACATAGGTTTCAAACGGAGAACGTTTATTTAAAGCTGAATTAACTATTGCATCAAGTTGAGAAGCAGTTAATTTAGCTCCTCCTGTATTATATTTTCTTAATATTTTTCTAATTAATTCTTCACCTAAAGGATAAGATTGATTAATAGAATTTTCTGTTAATTCAGGCATTTTAATTAATTCTCCTTCTATAACCATACCTGCTTTGTTTCTTATAGCATTCCTAACTAACTCAAGTTGATTTTGTTGAGCGTCAGTTTTTTGTGGATCCATAGAATTTTTAACCATTAACTTATAAGACTCATTACCATAATTTGAAACAATTAAATTATCTATTACACTATTAGGTGCATTTTGTCCACTATATGTGTTTTGTAATCCTAAGTTATTAGCAAAATCAGTTAATCCATTAAATAAATTAGGGAAATTTTGTTTATCAGTAAGGGAGTTTTCTCTTTGAGAAATTGCATTGTCATCTATAAAAGACACAGCACTGTTAGTTTGATTTATTAAATCATTTTCTTTATCTATTGCTATTTGTTCATAATAACCAGGTGTTTTAGTTCCAGGTGGTTTTGTTGGTGTAGCAAAAAGTTTATCTGATAATATTTCTTTATATGTATCTTTTATTAATCTATCTTGCTCCTGTTTTAGCTCTGCTTTATCCTCAGCACTTAAATTATCTTCGCCACCTAAATTATAAGCAGTAAATGTTTGGCCATCTAAATCAATTTTCTTTTTATTATCATCTAACAATTCGTAATATATATAAGCCTTCATGTCTTCAGACATCGTTTCTCCATAGGTTTCATTAAAATAATTTTCTAAAACCTCGCTTTTAGCGTTTTCTCTACCTAAATTTACAGCATATGTATCTATTCTTCTTTGTAGATTTGTAATATCACCATTTATAAATTCTGTAAAATTTCCTTTATCTTTTTCAATTGATTTATATGTATCAGTAAATTTATTCATATCTCTCATACTAGTATTATATGTTTTACCATCTTCGTCAGTATAAGATAAATTAACGTCTAATGTGTTTATACCACCTGTTATTGAAACACTTGAAGGATCTAGCTTTATTTGATTAATTATAGTATGTAAATTTGGATTATTAATCATACTTCTTTCACTCAAATCATCAGGTGATATAGAATAATATGATACAAACTGTTCTATACCAGATTTTATTTGATCTATTTCCATTAATTTTTCAGCTCGTTGAACTGCTGTCATGTCAACAAAATCTTGTTTATCAACTAAGCCATATATACTTTGCTGTATTGCAGTATTAACTTCTTTTGAAACGCCATCTAACGCACCTATATTACCATACTTAAGTAATTCGGCCATTACCATATCATCTTTTTCTCTTTGTGCTTTTATTTGTTGACCTACAGCTTGAAATGCTGTAAAAGTATTTTTAAAGCTTTGATTAAAACCTTTTGTAAAGGCCAAAGGATCTACTGCGTAAACTTTTGGATTTCTATAACTCATAATTTTTTTAAGGAAATTTTGTTAATACATTAGGTGTAAAACTAAACCCAGAACCAACGGGTGCTAAACCACGCATAGGTAATGTTCCAACGGACGTTATTGGGGAGCGTCCTCCTCCTACTTTCCCAAGCCTGAACCAGCGGCACCAATTAATGCCCCTCCTAGTGAGCCTATAGCACTGCCAAGTGCTCCTGCTTGTGCGCTTTGCGCTTGAAATTGATAGCCTCTATATTGATCAGCTAAAGAAGACACTCTATCTAATCTTTCACCCTCTCTTCTTTCTTGAACTCCAAATTTAAATGCTTCGCCTTGAGCTCTTGCACCTTGTATTCTTTGTGCTTCTGCCATTTTTCTTGCTTGTGCTTGAGCCTCACCCTGTGCTCTTAATCTAGAATTCATTGCTTCCTGTTGTTCTATTGTTGCCGCAACACCTGCTTTAGATCTTGTAGCTGCTTGTGCTAATGCTGTAGCACCTCCAGAACCAGCACCTGTTGCTCTTAATGTATCTAATGTTGTTGCTAATGCTAAATCAGATTCTTCTGATTTCATTTCAGCTGCTTTTGTTGCAACTTGTAAATTAGCAAATGGATTGCTAATCATATTACTTAAATCTTTAATATTTGCATATGGATCAATAACTGTTTGTCTACTTCTTTCTAAACCTTTCATTTGAGATTCATATTTATCGGCTTGATCTCGCATTGCATTTGCTTGTCTTCTTGCTGCACCTGCTCCAAATAAACCTCCTAGTATATTTAAACCAGCACCTACAGCGGCAACAGCTAAAGGCCCAAAAGCAGCCATTGTTACTCCTTCGGGGGCGCTAAATAATATTTCTAATAATTGTTCCATTTACGATGATTTTACTATTTCTGCAGAAACTGCAAATAATTCTTGTTTAGTGGTTTGTTGTGATGTAGGAGTACTTAATTTTAAATTTAAATAAGCTCCTCTTATACCTGATAATGAATCTCCAAATAATATTTCTTTTTCACCTGCGCTACTTGTATTTTTACCACTATTTGTATTTTTTAATAAAGAATAATATTTTCCTTCTTTTTTGTTAAATATAGTTGCACCAGGTAATTCATAATCAAAAGATGCATCATATGCTGCTATATCAGCACCTACATCAGTAGAATTGGTATCATCAAGATCAGTTTTTAAACTTGAGCCTGACCAACCTGTAGTGCCTTCATAGTTTAAAGTATGAAAAGTTTTAATATCTGAAGCTGCATTATTTAATATTAGCTCAACATGAGAATTATCTACAGTATTTTCATAAAACTTATTATAATTAGTACTTGAATGATGCTTCCATATATTACTTTTCTTAAATGTATAAAATATACCATTCAATGTACATCCCGCTTCAGGATAATAAGTATAAAAGCTTGGCCAACCTTGAGACGACTCATCAAAAGCAATTGTAGCGTTAGTAGTTGGACTTGCTCCTATATTTTCTAAATGTAACACGTATTGATCATGCACATTGTCATACATTCCTACTGCTTTAGTAACATCTTTTAAGTTATCTTTAAAATAGTCACGCATACCATAAAAAGATATTTCTGTTAAACCGTCTCTTGATAACCTTAAAACAGCATTTCTTTTATTGTCTGCAAAATATTTTCTATTTCCTTTTATAGCAAAGCTTTCAGGCACTGTACCTATTCCATATTTACCAGCATAAGGTATAAACGTGCCCATAAAATTTTGAGAAGTCGTAGATAATGGTACACCTTCTGCTGTAAAAATAAAATCTTTATCAACAGGGGCTTGTAACACTTTATCTTCTTGAAATATTAATAAAGAGGTATCTTCAGCATGGAGCTTTTGTATCGAGCCATTGCCATTATCCACAGCTCTAGTATTATTTGCGCCAATAGAAAACTGATTTAAATTATTAACACCTGTTTTTGAATTATAAATACCAGAAAATATTATAGCATTTTTTCTTCTTTCATTAGCGTGATTTTCATCTACTATAAATGCACGAACTCCATAATCTACATTAGTATTATTAAAGCCTCCTTTTATTCTCGATTCTTCTATATGCCATTTTTTATTAGAATCTTCGGATTTTAAATAAAACGCGTTAAAATACGCTATTTCTTTAGTAATACCCATAATATATTTTATTACACATTTTTAACGTTGTCTAAGGTCCTCCGCCGCTACACTGCCTAGGTTCATCAATTAGCGTTACCTCACCTGCTGTACTTCCCCCAACTAACCTAACATATTCTCCATCTCCAAATTCACCACCACTTGTGCTAGTTATTATATAGCCGCCATAAGGATTAGATAATGTTCCACTAGAATACGTAGTATAAACTATATCACCGATTTCAAATGTATCTGAGCTAGATTGTGCTGATTTAGTTATATAAAATACTTGTTGATCTGTTGTAGTACATAATGCATTAAATACACCATATAATAATGAACCTGTTGTTCTTGGTGATATTGTAATATCAAGATAACTTTCAGCTTTAAAAGCTGTATCATTAGAAGCATCTAATACTCTTACATATACTCTATATACAGTACCTATTTTTCCAACAGCAAAATAAGCTGTGTTGCTTATATCACCGGTACTTGAATTTATACTAAATAAATTGCTTGATGTAACATCAGTATTTGAACCTGAAGGATCTTCTCTTACTTCATAAATAGAAAATGTTAAACCTAAAGTATCTTGTGGCGTATTATCATCATGACTACCGTTTTCAGCATTAACATCAAATATTGAGCCTACTTTATAATGAGTAGCATTAACGGTTCCAGGTAAATTAGTAAAAAGACATGCAGAATTGGTTAAAGTAACTGGAATCGTCTCCTCATGAGCGTTACTACTAGCGTCTATAGCCCTTATAGTAACGTCGAATGTTTCACCATTAACTCCAAAATAAAACGTCTCAGAAGTCGCCCTAAGAGTTGTTCCATTTATATCAAATTTACTAGTTATATTGGTAGTTGAATCACTTTGTGCAAAAACTGATATTAACGAAAAAGTTATATTAGATAACTGACTGTCACTGCTATCGTGAGCGGTTAAAACACCAATGTTATGTGGTACTGTAACACCCTCTGCAAACGAATCTGTTTCAGCACCATCTATTTTTAAATTAGCAGGACCACCGCTGCCAGCAACAATTTCTGCATTAAGTTCTGATACTAAACCTGAAGTTGAAGTTTCATAATATATATCTAATGCACTTAAAAAAGGCTGAGTTTCCCAAACACTTACCCCTGCTGTACCACTATTAAAAAGTCCGCTGCCTGAAGCATCAATAGCGCCATATCCATCTGGTAATTCAGCCGCTAATGGATTTTTAGATGCTAAATGAAAACCAGCATATGGCGAATCTTTTGAAACATTACTTGAGGAATCAGCTTGCACTAAACCATGATCTTTTAAAGTCCCAATGCTAATAACATCTACAATATGATCATTAGACATTCCAGAAGGTGTGCCTGTTGTTGCTATAGTACTTATTTTAGGAAATAAACTAGTTAATGAAGCACTAGTACCTTCTTCTTGAATATTTGTTTTAATATCTCTAGGTACTTTATTTATATTATCACCATGCAATACCAACCATGTTCTTTTATCAGCCGCTGTAAAATGCTGACCACTTATGCCACTTCCGTTATCTGTGCTTGCATTAGGAAAGCCGTCAACAGCTAAAGGTGCATATACGGTATGATATTCTTGTTCAATTTGCTTTACAACAACTTTATATGAATACCAGCCAAATTTATTTGTAGAAGCATTGTAAACATTAGGTATTTGATCATTGAATGTAATTGTTAAACCATCACCATTCCAACTTTGTGAATCAAATGTATTATCTTTTGCAGCAACTTTTACGGCTGATTTATTTCTATCTATTGGTAATATTACACTGGATTGTCTACCCCAATAATCAGCTAATACTATTCCAACTTGATATGTTCTTCTTTGTTTAATTGTATGATAAGGATATTGTAAATGATATTTTTGTATTACATTTGTTCTTTGTTGCGAACCTGCTTCAAAATCAATTGAAGGTATATCTTGTTTTTGTTCAAAATTTGCATATATTAATCTACCACCCGTTAGTTCTTGTGCTTTTGCTTTTAAAGGTATATTGTCATATGTTCTTATAGTTTGATCTTCTGTTAATGTTTTAAAGGGTAAACTAGATTTATAAACAAATGTGTGATTAGCCCCTAATTCAGTTGTTTTTGCATCAACTTTTCCTACAGATTTTATAGCAGGTGAGTCAGATTCTTTAAATAATACTTCAATTTCTTTTATTTGAAAATCAGCATATGATGTAGCAGAAGGTAAAGGTATTTGTAATGTAACATTTACAGCGTCATTTGTCATGCTTTCAACCTCGCCTTCTTTTTCTATAGCTGTAAGTTGATTTGCACTTAAGCCATCATCATCATGGTCTGTACTTAATGAACCATTGTATGTTTTTGGAATAAAGCAATGTTGAGTAAAAGGAGATATTAATGAATATTCGTTATCTTCAAATTTAAACCTATAAGCAAATCTTATAAATTTTTCTTCTAAATAATCTTTTGAAGAAAAGAATGTTAATGTAACCCCAGATAAGGTAGCGGCATTAGACATAGTCAAAGTTTGACCCGCTATTGCTGAAACAGTTGTATTTGCTGAAACACCAGTTCCAGTAATAGTTTGGCCTACAAATATATCGTTATTTGCAGCTGTTAATGTAACGGTAGTGCTGCTACCACTAGTGCTTCCAACAGCTGTTGTTTTAGAAACTTGTATACCTGTTGTAACTTTAGATTTTACAACTATACCTAATGTATTTTTAGGAGCACCACTAGACTCTAATTCACTAGTATTACTAGTATTACCTGTAAAAGTAACGGTTGGGCTAGAGTAACTATAATTAGATGTGTTAATAAGCACGTTATTAACAAATACTTCAATTTGTGATTTAGCGCTAGGTAATGTTGGAAAACCTCCTGCTGTTGTTAAATCAAATGTTGTATCAGAACCATCGCCTGTAAAAGCTTGATCGTGTTCCGTTAATACTTCCGGCGCTAAATAGGGATAATATTTTGCTACAGCTATTTTAGACTCACTATTATAATAGCTAGTATTTTCTATTGCTTTTTTAACATTTATTTTTCTAGGTTGATTATTATTATCTGTAAAAAATAATAACTCATCTATCATATTAATACCTGTAATTAACTTATTAGCGCTAAAATTTAAAAAAGCTCCGCTAACAATAGGTTTAGGATTAGTGCCTGTTGGATTGCTTGTATCATAAAAATATATTGCATTATTACCCGCACTATTACCAGCTACAAAATAAAATATTCTATTTGATCCGTCAGATTGCGTTTCTTGTTCTGCATAATAACCTATAACAGTACCAACATCAGTAACAGAATCATCAGCTTTTGCATTTCCTTTTAAGGTTTGTAACACGCCCACATCAGAAGCATCTGACTTGCCTATAAGTACATTTTGCGCATCTAAGTATTCACCATTTGGTAATAATCTCGCATCTAAGTCTTTATTCATTTTACCTTTTAAAAAGGTATTTTTGATTTCAGGCATGTATTAGTGTTTTATAAATTTAGATTTACCCCTCATAACTTGAGCAAGCTCGCCTAATTTAATATTAGATAGTCTTAATTTAGCATTTCTCATAGCAGCTCTTCTTTCTCTTTTAAATCTATTTATAATATATTCAGGAAAGTTTGCTCTACCGCTTGCTATTGCATAAGTTATATATTTATATATAGCGTCTTCAGCTAATTTATGAATTTGCATTTCATCATCAGTTCCTAACCCATCAGATACATATTTTAATGTAACTACTTTACCAACTAAATCATTGCTAAATCCAAAGCTACCATTTATTTCATCAATTGTAAATACTCCATTTCTTTGAATAATTTCTGGATTAAGACCTTTACGATTACCAAATTCAGATATTCGACCTAAATCAGAATGAACATCATAACTTATATTATCATTGGTATATTGTCCTACTAAATCGTTGTGGTCAAGATTATTTTTAAATTTATCAGTTGTATAAGGTGTAGAAGTTAATGCTGATCCATCTGCATCAAATAAAAATTGATAATCACTATCTTGCAATATAGATTCAGATGGTTGGGAAGTATATTTAGCTGGATATATAATATGTTCTACACCGTATTCATCAACTCTAGATAATCTAACATAACTTACATAATCTTGAGGAAACGGTAAAGAAAGTTTATTACCAATTTCAACTTCTTGTATTTTTTCAACTCTACTGATATCGTAGCTAAATTCTTGTATACCTCTTTTAGCATGAAATAAAACATCTGTTCTTTTACATGTAGGTATCAATTTGCCATCTCCCACATAAGCTATTATATAGTTATTTATAATATTGTTTAAAGATATATATCTATATTGACCATATCTTTCTGCTTTTGTTGTTTGTGTTACAACTACATTCGCTCCTGTTTTAGGTGCGCCCCCTGATTCTAATACGCCAGTATTATTAGTATTGCCTGTAAAAGTTATTCTAGGCGAACTATACGTGTAATTGTCTGTGTTTATTACTTGACCATTTACGGCTACTTGAAATTGAGATGCGGCAGTAGGCAAAGTAATAAATGAGCTTGTTAATAAATCAAATAATTTATTTGAACCATTAACAGCTGAAGCAGTAGTTCCTGTAAAAGTTTGCGTTCTATTATAATAAGCTTCCTGTGTTTGCGTTATGAGTCCCATTTACTATTGTTTTAACTGTATTAATTTAGCTTCTTCGCCAGACGATCCTTGTACAATTGTTGGATCTTTAACTACCATACCTGCATATCCTAAAATTTTTACTATTAAATCAACTTCATCAGCAGGATGTAATTCAAAATTTTTAGAATTTCCTGAATCCCACGAATATGCGTTATTAGTTCCACCCGTATAAGCCCAAGAAGGATCAACAGGAACTTTAATATATTCACATAATAAATTACCTAAACTCCAGCTTTGGTCTGTAAAAGCAGGTTCAACTATTATATCTGATGTTGGGGGATCATCTGACTTTGTTCTTTGATAATAAACAGGAAATGATGTTGTTGGTTTAGTTAGCGGTGAAGATAAAAGATATGATAAATCTTTTTTACTAACTTTTTCTAATTGAATAGTTTTATCAGTTATACTGATGTTTATCATTTTATATACATCTGTAGGTAAGCTACCAACACCATTGGTCAGTGTTATATCCGCAGCTTTATAAAATGGGTCTATTTTTTCTTGAATTTTTTCTGGCATATCTCCATAATCGTTTACAGCTCTACCAGCGGAATGTTTTGTTACAGCTCTATTATAATCAAAAAAAGCTCGATCTAAAAGATCTAATTGTACTTGTCTACCAATCCTGTTAAATTGATCGGGTGTTAAAAAACCTCTACCTTCTTTATTTAATATTGAAAGTACAGTTCTATATACTTTATTTACATTAATCGCCATAATCTTATATATAATGATTAAGCCGCTTATAGCGGCCTAACCACTATAAGTAACTATTTAAGTTTCTTTTCTATTAATTGATAGACTTCAACTCCTTCGTCAGTTTTGAACCAAGAAACTAATGCTGAATATGGATTTTCATCAAATGGTGTAGCGAATAGTTTCCTACCGTTGCTACCCCATGTAAATGTCCTATTATCTCTTTCAAGATTAATTAATCCCATTTCAACTGCTTTAATTCCTAAATTTCTAATATTGATATTTTCGTCTTTTGCTAATTCTAAAAATAATCCAGGCGCTTGTTTAGCCATTACAAATAAATCTCTTTTAATTTCTTGAGAGCTCATTTTATTAACAGCACTACCTCTTTCAGTTCTTACAATAGCTTCAGCATGATCAATATCTAAACTCATTGCAGCTTGCATTGCTTCAAATTCTAAATTAATGTATTCTAAATCATCTTTTGCTTCAGCAATTTCATCAACTTCAGCGTATTTTGTGTTTAAACCAGGATGATATAATGAAAGTATTTGTTGTAAAACAACTTTTTCTTTTGGTACATTTAAAATCCCATCTCTAAAAACAATATGGTCTAATCTAGCTTCTCCTTTGAATTCATCAGCAAAACATGTTTTTTGATTTAAAGTATATCTAACTTCTCTTTCATAGCCTAACTTTTTATCAAACCACATGATATTTTTTGATTTAAGAATATATACTATTGGTTGTTCATCTCCTAACAAATAGTATTGTCTATCTTTATATTCCCAAGTATTTTTGGGTTTTTCTTTTTCTTTTGGTGGAGCAACCATTACAGGTTCCTCAGCAGCCACCTCTGCTTTTTGTTTTTTTGCCATAATATAATATAATAAAAATGTTAAATAAAAGGGCTGGACGCCGAAGCGCCCAACACTTTTAAGGTAATCTTACTTGAATAATACAAAGTTGTTAGCAGCTTGAGTTACTAAACATCTTTCTGATAAATAATGTACTTCCATTTTATCATCGCTAGATGTAGCAGCTCCACCTACTGAACCTGTAATCCATGACTTCATTCTTCTGTCATCAGCTTGAGAAGCTCTATATCTTATGTGTAAGAAAGGTCTTCTAATGTTGTTTCCAAGAATTTGGTCATATACTGAAGATGTTCCAGCTGGTACTAATACACCTTTGATGTCACTGAATAATCCTCTTGTAGATTTGTTGTTAAGATATTTCCAATCAGTTTTATAGAAGTCATAAGAACCTCTTCTAAATCCGTTGAAACCTAAGTTTAACGCCATATCTGCAGAGTTTTCAAATACACCAAAAGATGATTGACCTGCGTTTGATGCGTTAACCGCACCAAGAGCATCATCAACTTTTAAGTTTGCGTCTCTATTTAAGAATAACATATTTTCTTCAATAGATCCTTGCTTATCTAATTCTTTAAGAATTAAATCAAAGTCAGAAATAACGTCGTTGACTGCGTCATAAGCCCCAGTCGCTACGATACCTCTTGATTCGATAGCAGAAAACATACCTTCTGTGCCTGTAGGGTCGTTATCACCTGAACCAGCACCGAAACCAACGTCAATTGTGTTAGCATCGTCACCTTTTACAGATTCAACCATAGACATTTCTAGATAGTCTTCAAATCTAACTCTTGTGTCACCAGCAGCTTTTAGATACCATAGATATCCACCTTGACCAGATTCACCAGATACTTCAACCCATCCAATTTGAGCAGCGTCAGAACCAAATACTTCAAATTTATCTTTCAAAATAATTGGTTTATTTGTGAAAGATTCGAATTTTGGTTTAACAGCGCCGACCATACCAGAGTCTCCTTTTTTGAATTCAGATCCATAAACGAAGAACGTACATGTGTTCGTTCCGCTATCGTCTGTTGTTTTAAATGTTGAATGAGCACCTAAAGTACCATCAGAAGAACCTTTATAAGGTTTTACTTTTAATACAGTGTCACTTGATTCAACACCTTCAAATACGTAAGCAGGAATAATTGTTGGAGAAGCTTGGTTATCAGATATTAATACTGTTTGACCTTTTCTTACGACGTGTTTTGCACCGCCCGCAATAGTAATCGTTCCAGCATTGTTTACTGCAGCTCCTTCATATGCTAAGTGTAATCTACCTTGCTCAGACCAAATAACTTGATCAGAAGACATAGGCATCTCAGCACCTACCATTCTTAAGAAAGAAGATATAGATCTATTTCCATACTTCTCTACTTCTTGTTCATATAACTCAGGTAAATATTGTTGTGACCAATTTACACCATTAGAGCCATGAAAATTTAAATAATTCGAATACCCAGCTACTTTTTCCTGTGCAGGAGTAAGATCACTTGGTAACGAAAATGTTGCATTTGCCATTTTGTTTTAGTTTTTAATAGTTTTTAAGTTTTAATTTTAGCTTAGAACTATTTTCACCACTTAACACTTTAACTTTAGTTCCACCTGTTTCAATAACGCCGGCTGTTTGTCTAGGATCCATATTAATGTTCTTAGCGTTTGCAGCCATTTCTTTTATTGCTTCAGCTTTACCTTGTTCATAAAAATGATTTGCTAAACCGTCAGGGTTAGAAGCAGCAAATAAAGCTTTATGATAACCCGCAGCGTCACCTAAAAGATTATTATCTTTGTTGACATATTTATTAAAAACATTAAATAAATCTGCTTGAGTTTCTTTTACTTTGTTTACATCACTAACATTGAATCTATATTTTTTGTCTCCTACTTTGAAGTTAAAACCTTTAAATTCACTATTAAAAACTTTGCTAGTTTCATTGTTAAAATGTGATGTTTGCTTCTGTAATAATTCTTCTGCTGTTTTTTGCTCATCATTATAGCGATTGAAAAAATCTACTGCTTTTTGTTGCTCAGGTAATAAATTAGAACTCAACTTGACTTCTTTATAATATTGATCCTTTTGCGAATTAAAAAAGTTTTTAGCTTTTGCAATCTCCTCCTTTTGAGCGAGTTGTTTTCTTTTCACATCTCTGTCTGTGTCTAATTCTTCATCAATAGAAAATTTATCTTCCATTAAAAAAGCAATTTCGTCATAACTTAAATGTGGTTTGGTTTTTTTATAGTACTCAACCATAAGAGTATTGTCGTCTACATTAGAAAAATCTGTATTTAGTGCTACATAATCTTCTATTGTTCCACCAGTTTCTTGCATAAAATTTACGAGATCTTCTATATTTTCGGGTAAATTTACTGGTTCTTGTGTTTTTTCTTCCGATAATACTTCTTCTTGTTCCGGTATGGTGTCGGAAGTTTCAACGCTTCCATCCACTCCTGTCTCGTCAGTTGTATTTGTTTCATCGGTTATTTCTTCTATTATCGGTGTTTCTTGCACATCTGCATTGCTCTCTCCGGCAGACTCTTCTTGTTCTGCTTGTACTTCTTCGACCACTTTTTCGCTATTTGCGGGTGCATCTTGTACAGGAATCTCATCTGTGCTTTGCTCTTGAACGGCATCTGTTTCTTGATTTTGTTCGTTAAACTTATCGAGATCTAATTTGTATACACCATCTTCTTCGATAGATACACCAGCGCTCTCGGCTACCGCTTGTTCTTGTTCAGCCATGCTTTTTGGCTCTTCAGCCTCAACAGCTGTTACTTTTACTTCTTCTGCCATGATAAAATATTATATAATTATTTAAAGTTATTTATTTTCTTGCGTAATACGCAATGATGCTTCCCCCTGCTACGTCTATTTCAGTATATCTACCGTGAATAGTTACGCCTGCAGGAAATGATGCATTGGAACTTGTTATTTGTACACCACCTGATCCTTCGTTATTTGTTTCAGATCCTGCGGCTAAATCGCCAGCTGCGTCTTCAGTGTTAGCAAATTGAGTTGCTAGGTCTGCTACTAAACCACCGGTGTTATCAAATGTTGCAGCTGCTAATACAGTAAATGCAATAAATACATGATTTGTTGGTGGAATTATAGCGTCGCTACTTGCGGTTGTAAAAACAGATCCTACAACATTTTGTGGAAAGTCTGTGCCTCTCATTCCCATAGTTATTATTTTTAAAGGTTATCTTGGATTAAATTGTTCTAATCCAAATCCACCTAAATTATCAAAGCCAGCTGATTCAAAATCTTTAGGCGGTGTATTATTGTTTCTTTGTTGTATTAACTCGCTTTGCTGGGAAGCTTGTATTTTTGTTCTTTCATCTTTACGATCTTCTTTATATTTCTCTTTATTTTTAATCACGTCAGACTCAGATTCTTTAAGCTGCATATTTAATTGAAATTCAAATTCCATTAATTCTTTTTTAATTTCAGCCTCTCTTTCAAGTTTTGCAATATCAAATTGATTTTGAGCTTGTGCAATTTGCACTTTACTTTCTGCAACACCTTGTTGTTTTTGTATTTCAGCAGCAGCAGCAGCTTGACTTGCTTGTGCATTTGAATTTGCTTGGGCTTGTATATTTTCAAGTTGCATTGCTCTATCTCTTCCTAATTTTTTCTTTCTTCTTAATTTAAGTAATTGATTTGCTAATTTTAAATTTTTAAGTTCGCGCACGTCAATAGCATCTTCTAATTCTATAGCTTTTTGTGTTATAGCCATTTGAATATTGTTTTCAAGTAATTGCTTTTCTTCTTCATCAGGTGACAATTCTAAATATACACCAAAGTCATGTAAATGTAATTCTTTTATTTCATCTAACACAGCTGTATTAAATTTACCTAACGTTTGTACAAATGACATTTTAGTATTTGAAAATTCTAATACATCAGCAATTCTTAATGATATAGCTTCAGCAGTTTTTAATGTTAAATATAATCCAGCTTGTAATATATGTCTTGTTGCTGTATTACTATTTGCTGCAGCTATTTTTTGTAAACCAACTAAAGCATTTGTATCTGGCGTACTCCCGTCTCTTGCTTCATTTAATCCTGTAACATCTCGCATCATTTGTAAATAATAATTGTAAGATTGAATTAAACTGGCAATTTTTGTATTACCACCAGATGCTCTTAGTTCTTGAATAGGTACTCTACCATTATTAAATTCACCATCTTGTGTCATTGATCTACCAATAACAGAACCGGTTTGAAAATACATATTCAATGCCTCTTGCGGATTATAATTTGTTCCATTACCCAAATCCACTTCAGCAATGCCGTCCGCATCTAAGAACACGCCGTCTGGTACCATTCTTGAAAGAACCTGCTGTAATTTTAGATGCGTTATTTGAATCATGTCAGCAAATGATGTCATTCTACCAACCAAAGATTCAGGCTTTCCTTTATATATTCTTGGAGCTACAATGTTATAACTCATTTGTACTTTTGTAATATCTGACTTAGGTCTAGTCATATTAGTACATTTTTTCCATTCTAATAAATTGTCATATCCTACAACTTTAGCTCCTTGATATAGTACTTCAATTGATCTATTTACTTTTTCAAATCTGGATCTTGCGTCTTTAGGTGGGTTAAATTCATCTGTTTTTTCAATTGCTTTTTGTGCACCCGAAGCTGTTTGTTTTATTTTGTAAACTTGATTTTCAAAAGTTTTATATTCAAAATATAATATATATACATAACTGCTATCTTCAGCACCCGATGCATTATATGATCGACTGTACAATTCTGAATTACCACCAGATTGTTCCATTTTTTTAATATCCTCTTCTGTAAGATATGGAAATTTCTTTTTAAGATCAACTATACTTGTGCGTCTTACTTCTCCAACATAATAAATATCGTCAAAATATGGAGATTCAGTATATGAATAAACTATATCAGCTGGATCAATATATTCTAATTTAATTCCTTCTGCTGTGTTAAAGCTATTTTTGACACAAGCCATACCTAATACAGCTATGTCATAATCAAGTCTTTTCTTTAATAAATCATATTTATTTAAATCAAATACATTATTTATAGCTTCTTCTTCTGCAATTTCTATGCTTTGCTTGTAATCTAATTGCATATGTAAAGCTAGCTCTTCATCATTTTCAGGCAAAGTTTTAGGATCTCCGTTAAATAAATTTAAATCTAATTTTTCTTGTACTGCATTTAAAAGCTCCACATTTTTCATATCCTGCACTACACTCTTTACATATTGAGTTCTTTTGTTTATTGAAAACGGATCTTGTGAATATGCTTTTATATCATATGTTCTTTCTTGTATACCATTTACAACTATGTCTACAAATTTAGGTATAATAGGAACCGGCTTCCAGTCTAAATTAAGATAAGACATATCACCATTAATAGATAATTCGTCTTTATATTTTTGTATACTTTGCTCTCCTCTTGCATATAATCTTAATCTATGAAAATTATCTTTATTTGCAAAGTAACGAGTACTCCCACGTTCTTTTTTAAACCATTCATCTTCGACAGCTTTAGCTACCTTCATCCCGTATTCAGGGCTAGCTTTATAAGCATCAGGCACTGCCTGTGATGGGAATATACCTTTTTGTTGTACGTCTGCCATTACTGTATTATTTTTGAAATATTTCCTTTATTGTTATATTTAGCAAAACTAAAATTAACTTTATCATTTAGTTTTATATTTGGCTTTGGTGTATATAAATTTTTGTTGCATGCCATAACAGCCAAGCCTGAGCTAATTGCTGCGTCAAATTTTGTTCTTTTATTTATGTCAAATTTAGCCCATTCATTTAGTGTAGTATTAAAATACATACTTCCATATTCGCCATCAGGCTTAATTCCTATATGATTACTAATATAAGTTTCAATAGCTGCAGCATGCGCTTGTCTTATATCTTCACTTGAGTTTGGTATACCACCTACTTCTTTTTCTGCAACAGATAGCTTATTCCAAACTTTATCAGGTCGATTCATTGAATAACCTCTATAACCTCTTCTTTTTAAATAATATAATAATCTTGGTTTATTATTTTCTGCAAGTATTGGCATACCATAAAAATGTAACGCCATTAATATATCCTCAAAAAATATTTCTGCTGTTTGTGGTCTTGCAATATATTCTAAAAAAAATTGATTTGCTGGAGCATCTTCCATACTAAATTTTGTAAGGCCGTGCAAAGATCCCTTAGATCCTTTACCATCTGTTGTGCCGGATATATCATAACTATCACAACCAAAAGCTCCAACATGCTCATTACCGGGATATTTAATACCATTTTTTAATATTACTTTATTTTGTAAATCTATATTTGGAACCCAGCTGATGTTAAATCTACCATTTAAATTAGGTACAAACTCTACTTCCGTGTCTTTGATCCCGTTTTGCCACTGAAAACTTCCACGAGTGACAACAGCATCATATCTAGCTTCTTCATTGTAGTCAATCTGTTCGTAAATTTTAGCAAGATTAAATATGCTATTGCGAGTTTCATCTCTGAAAGCATGTTCTTCAGTCCTTGGAAATTGTCTGTAAAATTCATTTAATGCGTCTTGATCTCCCTTTAATCCTTCAACTTCGTTTTCCCAATGCTCGATAACCCCGACATCAATGTATGAGCCATAGTTATCTTTAACTTCTTCTGTTGGTGTATTGAATACAGGTATTCCATAAGAATCAATGAATCCTTCGAAGTTCCATTCCATAGGTATGAACAAACTATATAAT
>Ga0098037_1000412_pt1 | contig 22716 bp, 33 predicted proteins | sample 5_EtaG_FD_75050 | JGI IMG/M metagenome (GOLD analysis project Ga0098037, IMG submission 75050) | Marine viral communities from the Subarctic Pacific Ocean - 5_ETSP_OMZ_AT15132 metaG | ecosystem: Environmental > Aquatic > Marine > Oceanic | place: Pacific Ocean | collected 2015-01-08 | reverse complement strand
ATCGCCAGGATTGTCTAAGATTGGTTCTCAAACAAGAAGTCCTTCTGGTCAGCTAACACAATATGGGCAACAAATTACTTATCCTCGTATGCGTGGAGATGCTTTATTCCCTACTGGTACATTAATAAATGATCCAGAAAAACGTGGTGGCCCTGTTAAATTTGAAGGACGTGAACGTCGTGAAAATGAATATGTACGTCCTATTAGTGAGAGACTAGGTAGAGGCGATACTATGCAGCGCTTCCCCATTATTCGCAGAGGTTGAAATGACAGAAAAGAAAAAAACAACTAAAGAAAAAGACAAGAAGTGGATTAAAAAAGCTGTAAAGAACCCTGGTGCTTTTACAGCAAAAGCAAAAAGAAAAGGTATTACAAGTGCACAGTTGCAAGCCAATGTAGAAAAGAATCCAGATAAGTATGACGAGAAGACTCAAAAACAAGCCAGACTACGTGAAACTCTTGTTAGGATCAATAGAGATAAGAAAAATAAAAATGCCAGTAAAGAAAAAAAGTGATCCTTGCTGGAAAGGATACAGAAAAGATGGAATGAAGACTTCAAAGAAAACAGGTAAAAAAGTTGCCAACTGTGTTCCTGTAAAAAAACGCAGTAAAAAATAATCATGCCATACGATAAGCGCCTAGTAAAACCACAAGACTACATGGATGATGTAGCCAAATTTTTTGATAAAGGTGCATATGTAAAAACAAAATATGAACAACAGAATCGCGCTGATTCTACTCAGCCACCTTTTCAAATTAACCGTTTTGGTGCAAGTGAATTACGCAATCGTATAACTAGTAGAAAACCTACAATTAATCCTCGTTTAAATTTCCCTGATGCACAACCAGATAATTTTAATTTATTCCAAGGCTTGCCAGGAAGATTTGATGTAAGCAGAAAAGAACTATATAACTTTGATGCAGGCCGTCCTGTTTTTCAAAAACCTACATTTTTAGATACGATTGAATTTCAATTAAAAGGAGACAAGTGGAAAGAAACTTTTGAATTAAGTCCAACAATGAATCCAGAAAAACGTCCTAAGAATCCTATGCCTAGGGCGGATAATCCAGATCCTAGGAATTACTTAATGAAGACAATGGAATCTAAAGCTGAAGCTGAAGTGAAAGGCACAATGAATATTGCACAGTTGATGAAAGCATCACCAGGTGAAATTAAAGCAGCGGAAGAAAAAGGCCCTGTAAAATAAAAAGAATATATTTGTGTTTAAATAAATGGCAGCTGGAAGATTAGCAGGAACATTAGGAACAGTAGGAAAAAAAGTACTGCCACGTTTTCGTGATATGTTTGTTCAGGCATTGCCTGAGGCATTGGGTGGTGGTTTATTAACTGGAGGCGCACATTTAATTATGGGCGGTAAACCAGATGAAGCACTTGCTTATGGTCTTGCAGATACCGTAGGTTCGGCTGCAACTTTAGGTTTATTAAGCAAAGCAGGTATTCAAAATCCTCTTGCACGAACTGGAGCAAACTTTATTACAGGTGCAGTAACATCACGCGCATTAACAGATACTTTATTTAAAGATCGTTATTCACAACAGGCTTTGCAGGGGCAAGGTGGTCAAGCTGTTACTAATGCACAACAACAAGCACAACGTGGAAATGTAAATGGAATGACGATGGATGAGTTGGCTGGTAAATATATGGAAGACACAATGTTCCAACAACTACAAGGAGCAATGCAAGGAGGTCAACAACAAGGTGATTTAGTCAGAATGATGAATTCAATGGGTCCAACATATGATATGAATGCAGCTAGAAATAACATGGCTTCTATCATGGGCGTGTAATCATGTTTCAACAATTACGAAATTTAGGTCAATCTGTTAAAACAGGATTTAAAAAAGGTGTAGCAACTCAGGATCAATTAGCGGACGAACGCTTTGGAAAAGGTAGTCGTGAACGTCGGTATAGCCACAGTGTTATTCCTGGCTTAGACGGTGGTTATTATGAGGCATTAGGACAACGTGGAGTTGGCGTACAAACTCCAGCAGAGCTGGCAGGTGCTGTAGGTGCTCGTTTTTTAACAGATGTTGGTGATGATGCAACGCGTCATGTCTATTGGCGTTATAACCATCCAATGGCAATCGGTGACAAGATTGCTGAACAAATTGTTGGAGACAATATTTATAACTATAATTCTGCACAAAGAGCAGGAATTAAGTTAGCAGGTTTAGGAGTTCCTATGGTGGCAACTATGGGGACAATGGATCTTACTAATCCTGGTGAGTTAGGTCGTCCCAAAGGTTTTGCACAAGGACACACAGAACTAGGAGCAGAAGACAGAAGGCAAACCAATAATCCCGTAATGGAGTCCTTTGATCGTTACTTTCTTGGTCGTCGTGGTAGGCCATTAAAATACGACACTGCTAAAGAAGATATTCCGGATTTAACAAAGCAGCGTTATGCCAATTATATGAACACTCTTTATAACGATAGAGGTTTATTGGGGTTAGGTGTTCTAAAGGGAACAATGGAAAATCTAGAAGGCAAGCCTGAATTATTAGTTGCTGGATTTCCTGTTGGACTAGAAACAACAGGTGCATTAGTTGGAGGTGGAAGTGCTATTCGTGCAGCAACTGCAAATCCTAAAACAGTTACTACTTCTGTTGGTGTAGAACCACCCAAAAATGTAGTTGCTGGAAGTAAGAAAAAAATCCCTGGTGGTATGAGTTATCAACAAATGCCTAGCGCACGTAAAGTTTTAGGTTATGGAGCAGCTGGTGCTGCAGCAGGAATCATTGCGGGCAAGATGGCTAATGCATTGATTGCAGCAGGAGCAAGAAAAGATTTACCTAGTACAGATGAGTATGGGATTTATTAAGACGAGATAGAATTTAAGTATCTTAAGTATTAACTGTTAGAGAGTAATACCATGCAAGAAGTTGGCAACCTGGGTGGATTAGAAACTATGTTTTTGGGGGCTGGAATGATCGGTCGTGATTTCCAAGACATAATAAGTTCTAAAATGCAAAGTACGGGAAATATGTTGACTAATGCAGGTCAAAAAATGGCTGCAGCACAGCAGCAACGTAGAGGATATGCAGGCCCTAATGGAGGCAGTCAGGCAGGAGTTGGAACAGTTAATCCAAATCAAATGTTATTACCTCCTGTTGGAATGACAAATAGAGGTGGTTTTTTCCCAGAAGATTATACCGGCCCTAGTAGTACAGGAGGTCCCGGTGGTTCTGGTGGTTCTGGTGGTTCTGGTGGTTCTGGCAGTTCAGGCGGTTCAGGTTCTGGTGGAAGTGGTAATAAAGGTAATAAAGGGTCTTCTGCACCCAATCCTAAAGGGCAACAAATAGGAGGAATGAATTTTACACGAGGAGGTTTATTTAGGGGTGCAGCAGCCTTAGGGGGCATTGGTTTAGCTGCTCAAGGTATCAGTGAAGGTGAAGCAGGAAGAGGTCTTCTTGGAGGAGGCGGACTTGCGTTAGGTGCTCAAGCAAGCCGTCTAGGAGGCAGTCCATTAATGAAACTTGGTCTTGGTATAGGTGGTGCAGTGATTGGTGCAGCCACAGGCCAAGGACTAGGCGAAATGGTTGATCGCAAAGTAGCTCAAACAACAGGACAAGGATCTGAAAAATATAACCGAGAAAAAAATCGATATCAAGAAAATGCAAGTATGAATATGTTTATGTCTAATATGAGAGCTATTCAACAAACAGCAATGGAAAATGATATTTTAAGAATGAAGGCACAAGAGCCTATTCTTAATCGCATGCTTGATGGTCAATTAGTACGTCAGCAAGCAATGAATGCTAGTCTAACAAATAGTTATGCAATGCTTGGTACATTATCTGCTCAAGCAAAAATGGCCCAGCAGGGACAGCGTGAAGCGGGTGCTAACTTCCGTACTGCTTTAACTGCTAATCCTTATGCAGCTAGTGCTGTTGCCTCACCCTCTATTAGTTTCTAATCATGATGCAATATTTTAACAATCCAAGAGCTCAGTTTTTTGGAGCTGAGAATCCTTATAACAACCCTTATTTCCAAACCTATCAAGGCGGCCGGCCTATGATGATGGCCCTTGGTAATTTGCCGCCAAGTGCAGCAGAAAAAGGAACAGGTCCGATAGGAAATAGAACTGGACAGGATTATGATTTTAGAGAAGAAGGAACACAAGGCCCTGGAGATCCTTCAGGGGCGTTTAAAAAAGAAGACACTTCGACTAAACCTGTTAATAATAAACAAACTCAAGAAGGTGGTGATCGTGATTACATAGATGCTCAAACACAAATTTTCCGTGAAATGTTAAAAACATATAATGACCCTGATCTTTTAAGAAGAAAATTAGAAGCAACTGAACCTTATTTTTTACGTGTTGCAGAACGCAATCAAAGAATGGGACTTGAGAATTTAGATGCAGCTGGTAAGGCTTCTTTTAAATACAAAACTGGACCACAAATGTTTATGACTGTAGGTGCTTCTAAAGCTGCTTATCTGCCTGAAGCAGTAAGCGCAGCTAGCAATTCATTTACAGGTTTAAATTTAGCAAATGCAATGAAGCCTAGAATGAGTGGGTATTACAGGGGGCTTGTATAAATGTCTTCTACAGGACTGCCTTCTATTGGTGGGTTTAATGATTTATATAATCAACCTCTTACTTTTGGGACTGATTATTATCAATTAGATAACCTTCCTGATATTAATTATGGGGGTGGATTTATATCTCCTGAGAACATGCCCTCATATGATTTTGGAACGTATGGTACACCAAGTCCGTATGATTTTTCAGGTACAATTTTTGGTGATATAGGTGGATCAAGCAATGCTGATGCATTTACTTTTGAAAATTTTTTAAATCGGTTAGGAGGAGGATTATTCGGTGGTGGAGGTGCAGATAATCCTCTTGGAACTGCAAAACAAGCTGGTAATGAATTGGCTGAAAATCTTACACAATCTGCTGGTTTTGCGGCTGCTGTAGGACAAGGTTTAGGTATTAAAGGTCAGTTAATTGCAGCAGGTGCATCATTGCTTGGAGAAGACGCACAACTTAATAGAGAAACAACTTCAATTCTTCGTGCGCAACAGTTAAATCAAACTAATTTAGCTCGTAAAAAAAATGCACAAGATTTTAAAATGAAACTTGCAGGAAGCAAAAGTCCACAATCTATTGCTCGATTAAGCAATATGGTTTATGGGGTTTGATTTTGGGATGCGATGATGGAAGAACCAGAAGGTAAGTAATGGGGTTTTTTGATTTTATTGGAGATGTTGCTAAGGATGTTGCTCCTGCAATTGTAGGTACGGCAGCATCTTTTATACCTGGCGTTGGTCCGATTGCAGGGCCTGCTGCTGGAGCGCTTACTGCCAGCCTTTTGGGTGATGATGATGAAGCAAGCAGTATATCTGGAGGAGGAAGCGCACAAGCTCAGCAGAATCAATTATTAGATTATTTATTAGGCTATCAAACGCCAGGTAGTCAGTTTTTAGAAAACTATTCACAAAATGTTTTCTTTGATGCTGAAGAAGACTATAAGGATAGTGCCAGAGCGCAGGATGCATTTGGTGTTATGAATGATTCTGTGCAGTCAGGCAATACAGATCCATTTACTGCACTGCAGTTTATGGAAAGCAAGTTGTCTCCTACCAGTGAGTTTTATGGAACAAAAGATTTTGCTAGGTTATTAAATGCAGACGTAAATAGAGATACCCAAAGAGATTTAGTTGAAGATGCATTTGCCACTAATTTTTATCGTGCTCCCACTAAGAAAGAAAATAAATATTATAGAAGCCTTGCAGATAGCATGGGTCAAAATAAAAGTCCTATGCAGTTCAATAGTTTCTTAAATTCACGTCTTGCAAATACACTAGAAGGTGCAGCTAAAGGGCCATTAAATCAATACGAAGAGATGGCTCAGTCTTATTATGGAAGAGCAGTACGTAATCCAGATGGTTCTAAATCAGGAACTTATAATGTATTTGGATTACCAATGAAATCTCCTAGTTCTGCAAAACTTACAGCATCTTTCGCATAGGTAAAAAATGAGCGCATATAAAGATTTTCTTGATACATATGCATCGGACAACAAAATCACCGGGCATGATGTAAGAGCCTTTGGGGATGCTGGAGGAAGCCAAGAAGACATCGAAAAGTTTCTTGCAAAAGCGCAAGAAGGTGCAAAAGGCTTTGAAGGTACGGTAGGAGATAAAGCACTTACAGCTGCAAGCAAAGAAAAGAATTTTGGAGCATCAGGAGGATCCAGTGATTTTGGAGGGGGTGAAATAACAAATAATTATGAAGATGATGGTACGGCTTATTTAACACAGTTTTATGGTGATCTTGGCCCAGGCATGACGCCTGCCATGTTTGATCAACTTGGGGCAGAAAGTCTAGAAAAAATTAAAGGTGAGCAAAATGTAAATTATGCAAATGCAGTTGGTGCAAATAATATTCTTGTTCAACAATTAATTTCAGATTCCAATGATTATGCAGCTCAACTAGGTTTACAAGGTACCCAATACGCAGCAGATCGTAATTTAGATATTGCACAGTACACAGCTGATTCTGACGAGCGCTGGAGAAAGTATCTTGCAGATGTTGGAAAAGAAAGTGCAGCAGAAGTTCAAGGTTTAAAAAATCAAGGTGCTGTTGATTTACAAGCGATTGTCAATACTGGTTTAACTGATGTAGCAGATATTCAAGGAGCATATGCCTCTGAACGTGTTGAGCTGCAAGGTGAGTATGATGTACAACGTTCTAATATTCAATCTGACTTTGAGAAGTTTAAAGCGGCTAGGGCAAAAGAAGGACAAATCTATGGTTCATTGATGGCAGGATTTTGGAGTTAGGAAGTAATATAATTATTGAAGTGATTGACTTTATCTATGTCTGACGGAACAGGTGGAGATTATACCGAAAATCCCACAGTGGATTTAGACAATTTTCAAGAATTGTTGGATCGCTTAACCACTTCTAAAAAGCAACAGCAACGTCAAAAATCTGTTGAAGGTCGCCGCGACATCTATGCTGGTGGTTTAGCCTCCATGATGAGTAATTTCTAATTTAAATTCTTAGGTTCAATAAAATGGTGGACCCAAATGGCACGTTTAGTACAAGCGGTTCCGGTACTGGTGGAAACTATGATGAAGATTCAGATGATTGGTTTGATCTTCAAAAATATCGGGATGCTGCAGGCGTAGCTTACGAATTTAGTAAGAAAAAAATGGAGGACGCTGGTGACCAAGAGCGACAAACAATTGGCAAAGGAGCAAGTGAACAGCGGACTTCCGCCCGCCAAGCCCAGGACTTCCGCGAAAGCGATGAAGCAAGGGACTATAGGCAAGCAAAGTCAGCTTACACTTTCTGATCTTGAAGCTAAAGTTTTTGAGCACTGGCTAGAAAATCAAGACACAGCAGTAAAAGAATCTTTTTTGTCTTTTGCTGCTGATACATATTCTTTAATTCAAGTTTATTTGTACTCCAGATTTCTGGGCTACAAAGGAAGCATTACATCTTGTGATGCTTGGTTTAACGCTGCGTATGAAAAACCGGATCATCTTGCAATACTTCTCAATGAAATCCAGGAGATGCAAGAAGACATCCGTAAACTACGTGAAGACATAGAAAACTATGCTGTTAAGCGTGATTCCGGTGTGGCTCGCATTGCTGCTATGCAAAAAGAATTGCGTTCCACTATCGCCCAGGTTGAGTCTTTTGTTTCTTCGCGTGACCGTAAAGGACTCTTAATGGCTGGTGCTGATAGAGCAATGCGTGAAATCATATCTATTTTTCGTGATGATCCTATTGAAGGACCATTGCATGAAGCTTCAATGAGTGTTTGGGCTAGAATTCAATACGAAGAGGACTAACTATGCAAGGCGAACAACCAATGCAATTTACCTCCAGAAGTGCTGGAGAAATGGTTAGTGAATTAAATCGCAATCGTAAAATGTCACCTGGACATATGTCTTTGCAAGAAGTTCTTGGTAACTCAGGATCTAGTAAACCTAATATAGATACAGAAACTGGATTACCTATTGCTGGTAAATATTTAAATAATGGCCAAGAACAAAATGCCGCCCCAGCTCCTGGAGCACTTCAAGAAGAAGAACGAGAAGAACAACCCGGACTCCAAGGAGGAGAAAGGAAACAAAGCCAAGGAATCGGCTGAAAAAGGACTTAAAGCTGCAAAAGCTGCTAAGCTTCAGAAAGATAAAGCTAAGAAATAGTGGCTTCTCATCTGCACTTAGCGTATCGCCGTAATGCACAAGCAGCGGCTAAAAATCATCGTGTACGCAAAAGTAAAGATGAACATCTTCTAGAAAAAGCAAGAGATGATTTTGGATTCTTTTGTGAATATGTAGCAGATAAACCTCCAGCAGAGCACCATAAAGAATGGCACAAACAACTTGTAACAAATACAAATAGCTCTTGTCTAACTAAAATTGCAGGACCAAATATAGATTTATTAGGTCCCAGAGGATCAGCTAAATCTACTGTTTTAGGTTTGTTTACAGCATGGGCAATTGGTATTCATACACAAGCTGGAAAACCTCTGCAAATTCTTTATCTAAGTTATACAGTTGATATTGCTAGATCTAAGTCTGCAACAATTAAACGAATCATTGAATCTAAGCGATACCAAGAAGTATTTCCTAAAGTCAAACTACTTAAAAATGTAACTAGCAATGAGTATTGGTCTATTGATCATAAATTTGCTGGCATAGATACAACGGGTGAAGAGCAATTTACATTATGTGCAGCAGGTCTTAAAGGATCAGTGACTTCTAAACGTTCACAGTTAGTTATTATTGATGACCCTGTGAAGTCTGCTGCTGATATTGGTAACCCTGACATCCGTAAGATGATGGAAGATAATTGGAATGCGGTGATCGCTCCAACCATGTTTGAAGGGGGCCGTGCGATTTGTTTGGGAACACGATTCCGTCATGATGATATTCATTCAACAACATTTTGTCCGAATAACAATTGGATGCAGCTCGTCCTATCAGCGATCTTAAATAACGAGGAGACAGGCGATGAAGAGTCATATTGGCCAGAAATGTGGTCTTTAGATTACCTAAAGGAAAAGAAAAGACAAGCTCCTATTGCTTTTTCGTTTCAATATATGAATCAAATCGTTAGACAGAATGAACTATCGCTGGCACCAGAGCTTTTAGTTAAAGCAGAAATTGCAACTGAATTTGATTGCTTAGGAGTTGGGGTTGATTTATCAGCCGGAACAAAAGAAAAAAATGATTATACGGTTATGGTTTTAGGTGGTCGAATAGGAGATAAAATCCATATTATTGATTATCGAAGACTACGTGTTATGGGTAATTTAGAAAAATTAGATGCAATGAAAGAACTTTTGTATGATTGGTCTGTTATTGGAAAGCAAGATAATGGTATTTGGTTTCCCACTTATTCAACTTGTGATATTTGGTCAGAGGCTGTTCAGTATCAAGCGTCTTTAGAAGCAGACTTTAAACGTGTTTGTTTAAATCAAGAAAATTTATATAATCTTATTTGGCATCCAGTCAAAGGATTTCGTGCAGATAAGTTAGCACGTTTTAGAGGGATTATGGGAATGTTTGAAGATCGTAAAATAATATTTAACAGGTATAGAAACTTTACAACGATGTTTGAAGAGCTAACAAATTTTGGTGTTAGTTCACATGACGATTGTGTAGATGCTCTAGTTTGGTTAGTCAATGGACTAATGAAGCGAGGAAAACTTCAACTGGACTTTTAAAATGGAACAATTAATTGTTGTAGCAATTGCTGCAGTATCTGGTGGCGGCTGGTTTGTCAGTAAAGTATTTGGTCGTATGCGAGCCTTAGAAGATCGCATTGATCGCATGCCTTTAGAGTACGTCTTAAAACAAGATTTTTTACGTGAAATGGAAAAAATGAATCAAGAGTTTCGTGAAATAAATGATAAGCTTGATAAACTTGTGGAAAGATTACTTGAAAGATGAGTTACTACGTTGAATTAGAAGAAGATTCTAATGGTGATTTAGTTTTACAGATTCCAGAAGAAGTTCTAGAAACTTTGTATTGGGAACCAGGGGATTTATTAACTTGGGATTTAAAAGGCGATGGAATTGTTTTACAAAGATTAAATTCAAAATTAGAAGAGTAAAATAATAATAGTCGCTTTGATAAACATGAGATATTCCGGTGGTGATCCTAATATAGGAAACAGCGGTGGAATAGGTACACTTATGCCTATGCTTCCATTTGATCGTTTTAGTGCAGTTAATCCACAAAAGCAAATAAATCAATACGATAAATTAGACGCTATTCGTACACTTGGAAATATGACTGATGCACAAAAAAACGGTTTTGCTAACAAGCATGTGTACTAATGGAATTAGCAGGTGCTTACATTAATTTAATGATGCCTGGTAAAGAGGAGCCAGACTACCCGATGGCTCCCTTTACGACAGAGTATTCAGGACCTTTACATGAGGACCCTAGGCATTCAACAGAACGAATGAAAACATTGGGAGATGTAAAATCAGCTAGTGTTCCACGCAATACACGTTCAGCATCTTTTGCATCTCCAGGAAGCAAAGGTTCTGGAATGGCTAATGTAAATACAAGGAGGCAATTCTAATGGGATATCCAACTTATCAAGGTAGTGGTCCACTGAATCATTATCCAACATTTCCAAATAGTGGTGTCTTAGTCGATGGACCAGGCCCGAATCCAGGTGGTCCACCAATGGTAATGGATGAAATTCCTAGAGTTGTAGATCCATTTGGTATATATCGTAAACGTGCGCCTCGCCCCTCTGGCGGCGATCCTAATTTAGGGAATAGTGGTGTTTTTAAACTTCCTCATTTTCCAGGACAAACACCTGGTGGAATGATGAACCTACCTTATTTTTCTGGCACTGATATGAATACCATTGAATTATTAGCAGGTGGATTTAGGCCAGGAGCATATGGTGCAATTCCTGGTGGTCAGTCTCCTTATCGCTTTGGTCCTTATTTGCCTTACAGAGGAGGAGAAAAAAGAGAAGAGCAAACACCTTTTATTCCAATTCCTAGAGTTTAATGGCACAAGATGATTCCAAATATACAAAACCAAGCTTGCGCGAATCAATTAAGAAACGCGTAATGTCAGGAAGCAAAGGCGGAAAGCCAGGGCAATGGTCTGCTCGAAAAGCTCAGCTTGTTGCTAGTGAATATAAAAAGAAAGGAGGTGGTTACAAGGGAGGTCAATCTAGTAAACAAAAAGATCTTAAGAAATGGGGCAAAGAAGATTGGCAAACTAAAGATCAATACGAAAAAGGTAAAAAAGCAGCTACTGCAGCCAAAAAAGCTAAAGACAAAAAATCATGAAACAAGCTAAAAAGGATTTACAAAAAATTTCAAAACAATTAAAAGGTAGTGCGAAGATGCATGCTAGTCAAGCTAAAAAAATTGACAAGCTTGCTGGTAAATATATGAGTAAATAATCATGGCAGATAAAGCAATTCAATCTGATGGCACAACTAAAAGATATCTTCCTAGAAAAGCATGGGCCAAGTTATCGCCAGAAGAGCGAGATAAAACTGATGCTAAAAAACAAGCTGCATCTAAAAAAGGAAAACAATTTGTAGCAAATACTGATAAAGCTAAGAAGGCTGGCAAGGCTGCTAGGATGTATAAACAAAAGGGTAAGAAGTAGTGTCAGACACGAATAATCGCCTGAAAGAAATTATTGATGCTTATATCGAACGCAATGGCGACGCACAAGTAGATAGTGGCATTGTCTCTTCTCACATTGCACAAATGAAATTGTTCGGCATCCGTCAGGGTGTTGAATTTTTTCCATCACAGGATAACTTTGGTCAACAGCGTGGTGACTTTATTAAAAAAGTTGCTAAATATAATAAGCTTGATATTCGATTAGATAGTATTTGGGATTATTTTTTATGTGATGGCAAAGGGTTGTTTTATATTCGACCTACTGAAAATAACTATCGTCTCTATTATTTCCGTAATTATGAATATCGTAGTTACTACAATGTTGATGGTGAGCTAGAAGAAGTTGTTATTATTTATAGCTATAAAGTAAAACAAAATGCATCTGCTGGTATGGCAGATGTAGGTTATGGTGGCATCGAAATGGGCCAACTAACAGGAGGCAATACACATGGACCTAGAGAAACTCCTGGCCGTAAAAAATATATTCGTCTTTCAATTAGGCCATTAGAGATTGAAGAAACTCATTCTGATGGCGAAATGTCATTTGAAAATATTGCCACTACAATGCCAGGTAAAACTGATAAGTTTCCAAATGAATTAGGTTATATTCCTTGTGTTGAAATTTTTAATAATCCTAAAGGATTCTCCATGGAAGGCAATGGAGAGTTTGATCAATTTGCAAGTCAGATTTGTTTGCATGATGAGTTAGTACGCACAATGCGTAAAAACTTACAGTTTTTTGGTAATCCAACTTTATTATCTTCTAGACCTAAAACTGACCTAATTGAAAGTGGTAATGATGGTGCTGCTCAACGTCCTTCTATTGCAGCTAACTCTGGTTTTCAGAGTATGTCGCCTTTATCATCTTCTACGTTTAAGCAAGATCCAATTTCACGTAGCAGTGTAGATGGAAGTATTCGTGTACCAAGAGTTATTGCAAATTTAGAACCTAATGATCGTGTTGGTTATATTGTTCCTGATGCAATCTCTGGTGATCAGAATGCATTTGTTAGACAATTTAGAGAAGAAATTCGTACTGCTTTAGGAGGTGTAGATGAACTTTCAATCAGTGCAGGTGTTACTGCTACCGAATATAAAAGTTTGTTTGGTCGTGTGGCGGCCACCAGCAAAAAGAAAGCAAATGCAATTTATGAGCATGGAATTTGCAGATGTTTAGAACTCATTATCTTCATGGAAGAAACGATGTTCAAAGATACTTTAGCTGCTGTAGCAGGTATTGAAAAACCAATTACTCCAACAGAAGAAGCTTCGATAGAAGAGAAAGCGGGTTATCAACAAGCTTTAAAACAGTTTGAAGGTCAAATGAAGCAAATCATGCAGGCTTTAATTAAAGCTCAAATGGTACCGCCTGGTGTTAAAGGATTAATACCAGACGGAGATGTAACTATGAATTGGCGTTGGTTAGGTCCTGTATATGAAGAGTCAACACAAGATATTTTAAATAATTCAATTGTTGTCAGAAATTTACAAGAGCTTGGAGTTGATAGTATAGAAGCATTGAAGTATCTTTTTCCATCTAAAACAGATGAAGAAAGAGCGGAAATGCTTTCTGGCTTTCCCTTCAGAATGGTCGGTGAATTACAGGGTGCTTATAACAAGTTCTCTAGTTTGGTTGCGGGAATGATGCAGACCCCACATCCACAAGCTCCCGATCTGCCAATGGCTGCAGATCCACGCTTGGACCTCACTCCCTATCTGTATCGAACTCTAGAAGCATTACAAAAGGAGATGAGTTATGCAGGACGCTACCGTCCAATCGACCCCACAGATGAGCCAACCATCCGTGGCCCCAAGCAGCTACGTGGCAGCAGCCCCTCAGCCAACAACCCCGGTTCAGGCGAGCCAGGCCGGAGTAGCTTACCCCCAGGCGGCGCCCCAGGCGGCACCTCAGGCAGCCCCCAATTACCAATCCGCCCCGTCAGCATTCGTCCCCCCTTCCCCGGCAGCACCACAGGCCAATCCATGGGAGTCGGCGTTCAGTCAAGTAGTGGGACTTCTGGGCCAACAGGGCTCCCCGTCCCAGGCAGCGCCATCACCGGTCCAGGCTCCGGCAGCGAGTCCGTATACCCAGGGCAACTGGGAGTCACAGGCTCCTCCGCAGTACCAACAGACCTCGGCACCATCGGCAGCCCCGACCTGGCAAGCAAGCCAGACATCCTCGCCCAACTCTTCCCAAACTTACTCGGTCAGCTCCTTGGAGGACGTGGCCCAGGTTCTGGGGTGGAGTCCGGAGAGCCGGATGGTAGTAGCGAACTACGGGACAGAGGCTCCAGCGATTCTGAATCAGTACGCCCTAAATCTGGAAGGGATGCTGGACAGCGCCGTCGCATGGGGAGAAAGGGCAAGTGACACATTGATGGGCTATGCAGCCTTCTCTGTTAATGAGCACAAAGAAAATCTGGCATACAACGAGATTCTGACGAATCCTGATGTCTTGTCTGATTACACCTTGGAGTTCTTTGGTCCTCGCGGTCCATACCCTGTGTATGAGTCTGAGCAGGAATTAGAAACCCGTGGTTATCCCACTGCACCAGCTGCTGCACAAATGCCTGGTCTCCCTGCACCTCCGCAACAGGAAGCTCCTCAACAGCCCCAAGATTTCTGGGGTGCTTTTAAACAGCAAATGGATTATGACCCGACGCAAGCTTGGCGCATTGTGAACCAAGCCGATCCTCGTGTTATGGCTAACAAACTATTTGTAATGGAATGATCTCATGCTTGCAGGAAAATTTGATCCTCAAATGCAACGTTTACGTGCTATTGCAAATAGTCCTGTAGGTTCTGCTGTGGCTGGCGGCGCTGCTGCCGCTGGCCTTTCTGCCTTAGGCAATGTTGGCTCTGACAAACCAACTGATCGCATTTTACTGGAAACATTAGGTGCAGCTGGTTTAGGAGCTGTGGCTGGTTCTCAACTTCCAGCTTTGCGTCAAACATTGTCTAAACAAAATGTAGGCAATGCTGTTGGACCAGCAATGGCTGATGTATTAAATAATGTACCCATGGATGACGCTGAAAGAGTCAAATTCTTAAATATTGGAAAAGGCGCTGTAGATGCAGCACCTTATGGTTCAGGTGCACTTTCAGCAGCAGCACTTACAGCAGCAGGAGGACTTGGTGGACAATTTGGTGGCGGTGCAGCAAATTTAATGGGTATTGATCCAGAAAATCCAGGCTCTAGTAACACAATGGGAGCACGTTATTCCATGGGAGGAATGCCTCCAATGTATGGATAAGTAAGTCACTGCTAAAATTTATAGTAGATAGGCTTAGACCGAATCTCCAGAAACCCTTATTACCTTTAAAAAGAGGATAGAAGATGTTCCTTGATAATGATTTTCCTAAGATTTTAGGAGCGGAACTTTACCGTCCGCATCCTGCATATATTTGTGAAATGGCTGTTGAGCCTGTAGTCGTACATGACTTTACCTCACAGCCTGGACAAACTGTTCAGTTAGATCGCTACAAGTTCTGGGGATCTCCCGGCACAAAGGATAGCCGTGAGCGTATCTCAGATCAGACAATTGGTACAGCCAACAGCCGTAACATCACCAAGGAGAAAGTCCTGGTGGTGCTTAAGGAATACACTGGTCCTGCAGATCCGGCTGATCCTACCCAGCCTTCTACTTTTAAAATTGCTCGGGAAACTTTAATTACTGCTCAGCGTTTGCTGCTTGATACCGGCAACCTGAACATGTTCCACCAGTCCATCGGCAGCCTTACGCTGTTAGATGATTATCGCCGTTGGCGTGATCGCGTCTTTATTGACGAACTGGCTAAAGCAGAAGCACAAGGTAAAGCAGGTACTACACAAGGTGGTTACTACTTTGCTGGTGACAAAGAAAAAGATGCACAAGGTCGCATTTCTTACACAGCTGCTGAGTACACCGGTCAAGTTCAACAGTTCTCTGTTCGTACTGACTTGTTAGAAGTTGTTAAGGATCTGCGTAAGCGCAACGTTCCTACCTTCGCTGATGGTCTGTATCGTTGTATTTGTGATCCTGTCTTCATGATGCACTTGCGTCGTGACGAAGATTTCCGTGAGATTGCTCGTTATAGCGGCAACCCCGGTCAAGGCATGTACATGGCTAATCCCATGATGCCTAACAACTCCAGCTTCTACATGGGTCCTCAAGCTGGTCAGGGTTATTTCCTGGCTGGTGAGCCTGTGATGCCTACTGGTGTTCAATTCGAAGGTGTTAAATTCTTCGAGTCCACTAACTTCCCCAACAAGACTGTTAGTGCTACGTTCGCTTCTGATGGTGCTAATACTTTTGCTGATGAAGAAGTAGCTCAAGGTTTCTTCTTCGGTCCTCAGGCAATCGGCATTGGAATTGGCGGTCCGAACGCACAAGTTTTGATCAACAACAATGATGATTTCTCACGCTTTATCATTCTAATTTGGCAGCTGTATGCTGGTTTTGAGGTTCTGAACAAAGACTTCATTACGAATGCTTTCAGCTTCATCTCTGATGATGGTGTTGTTTGATTTAATTAACGTCCACTTATACATTTTTAAGTAAATGGCATATTTATCTGCTAAGAAAATTTACCCGGCTGATATGTCCGAGCCACTCAATGGGTGGTATCAGAACATTGATACGCGGGGTGGAACCTCTAATAACGCTTCTATTGCTGGCCCGACATCTGTTCTGGCTACCCCTGGATATCGTTACTTTCAACAGCGTGGTTACGTTCCTGTAACCAATGCATCTGGTGATGGCTATGTAACAACAGCCAACGTAATCATTCCTTCTCCTTATAAGAATGATGATACGCGTGTCAACATCACTGGCATGACTGTTACTGCTTCTACTGATCTTCCTGCTTATGCTTATCGTGCAACTATTTCTGTTGCACAAGGCTGGGGCGATGGTCGTATTGCAGGAAGCTTGCTTACCTCTGGATCTGCCCAAGTAATTGGTTTTGGTCCTGGTTCAGCAACTGCACCTACCACGCATTCTGGTCAGGTTGATGCAGCTAACTTAACAGCATCTAGCAACAGCATTGCAGCTGGTTCTGCAGGCTATGGATTATCTCCACTTGCTTCTGGTGTTCAGTACAAAGAATTAACCTCTGATAGCACTTATCGGGTTTATTCAAAGACTGCTACAAACTCTACTGCCACCAATGGTGGTTGGGCTATTACCGATGCTGATAAAGCAGCTGGTAATACAGGCTACATTCTCGTTGAACTCTGCTACATCCAGCCAGATGTTGCTATGGATTACGACGATATTGAGCAGTACATTCCTTATAAGATTGCATCTAACTACCCTGGTTATTGATATTTAGGGTAATATGGGGTCAGTTAACTATTACTGGCCCCGATGTTATATCAGCACAAAAAGACTGGTACAAGAGTAAAAGTTGTTACTCAATGGGATGACGGCGACTGGTTCATGGTTGAAGACCAGGACGGTCGCATTTTTACTGTGTATCACACTGAGATTGAAAAAGATGCACAAGCAACGACTAAAGTTAAAAGCCTGCAAGTAAAAGATGCAGCTTCTGGAGAAGAGCCTAGAACTTTTCCAACTGATACGCGTTTAAATATTAATGCAGCAACTGCACGTATGATTTCTGATCACATTAAAGGGATTGGAATGAAAACAGCAAAAGATATTAAAGACCTTCAAACTTCACTTTCTGGAGAACGTTTTCATAGTTTGGAGCAATTAAGACAAATTAAAAGAGTCGATTGGGATTCTGTATTTGCTGCAGATCTTGTCCGTGTCTAAGACCTTCGGGTCTTTTTTATTGACACAGTTTAGAATAAGTGTATAAGCCTGGTATGCAGTGCAGTTATCCCCTTTTGATCAAAGCAGGGTTAGATATCATCTGGGTTACTACGTAACTAGTGTCCCAGCAGGTGATTATGCTCGTTTAGAAGAGGCAATGAATTCCGTTCCGGATACATTGTTTCATGACAAAATTGTGATTCAAATTGACCGTTGTGATGCATCGGAAAAGAAAACACAATTAGCGTCTAACGATCCTAATTTTACTCCTCCAAGTACACGAGTAGAAGGCATCCTTGGTGATGTTGATCGTACTATTCGATCAAGTAATGTCCGAGATGCTTTGCGTCTTTGGAATGATGTTTATTTGTATGAGACAAATCGTCTTGCACAAATACTATATGTTCCAAACTATAAAGATGAAATGCAGGCACGCTATCGTTATGAACGATCAGGTGCTGAATTTATTCAAGCACTCCCTGGTCCAGCTGACACAACAGTTGGCAGCAATATTATCCTCCATCGCATTTATAGATAATCATGGCTACTTCTCTTGTTGGAAACAATCTAGATAGATTTATAAAATTTGGCCGTCGTACGCCAGTAATTAAAACAACAATTGATACTATTACTGATCCAAGTACCTATAGAGGTTTTGCAAACCAAGTTGATGATGTATTGCAAAGAGCTTTACCAGGTCAATTTCGAGGAGTAGGTATACAAAATGCACCTGTTGGTGTACTTGGCCAGGTAGATGATATATCTAGAATGGCTCCAGGTGCTGCTAAAGAAGCAGCGCGAAATCAAGTACAACGTAATCTCAACGCGGCTGCACGACTTGATGATGTAGCTTTACCAAGAGGTGGACAAGCTGCTAGTGGTGCATTAAGAGCGCCTAATGTACCGAGCTCACCACGTAGTTTTGATTTGAATTATCCCCGTGGAGCAAGAGCTGTACCTAAACAAGTTATTCCAGGAGGTTTATATAATGTCCAAGGACCTGCTATCCCAGGCGGCGTACAGACAATGGCTAATATGTCAAAAGGAGGGGGAGGTTTTTTAAAAGGCGCAAAAAATGTTTTAAAAGCAGGTCCACTATTAAATGTTGCAGGTGGCGCATTAGATGCTTATGATCAAGTTCAAGAAGGAGCAGATCCAATTGACGCTATAGGTCGTGCTACTTTCGGTGTTTTAGGAGGTATAGGAGGAACGACTGCAGGAACTTTAGGTGGACTAATAACAGGTCCAGGTGCATTGCTTACAGGAACTGCAGGTGCCTACGGAGGTTATAACCTAGGCACTGGTTTATATGACATGTTAAAAGAAAATATTCAAAATCCTGGGGATGCAAATATGAGTAGATTAGGACCAATGCCTAAACTTGCTGGAGCAAGAAAAGCAGAATTTAAATCAAATGAAAATGCTGCACCTAGTGCATCTGACATGATGTCAGGCAGACGCGCACCAAAACCAAAACCTAATCCAAAGGATGTAGATGATCGTCCAGATCAAGGCGCAGATCTTGATATGGATGCTATTCGCAGAAAAGTAGCAGAAGAATATGCCCGTGGATCAAGAATATTTGAAGCATTAAAACCTTCTGTTGAAACTCCTGTACCAGGTGCGCCTCCTAATGCACCTAATGTTATACCTGGTACACCAATTCCGGTAACACCTGGTAGCCCTGCTAGACCTTATGCCCCTGGAGATCAGGCTGGCAATATGGGTGCAACTTATGGAAATGGTACTAGCACAATGCCTAATGCCAATCCAGCTAATACAGTTTTACCGCCTAATGCTGAGCAAATTCTGCAAGCTGATCCAATGCAGATTTATGAGCAAGCTCGCCGTGCTGCTCAAGGTCAAGATAAAACACAGCTGGATAAAGTTAGAGATCTTGGCTTGGCAATTCATAAACAAACTTTCCCTAATCTTTATTCGTCAGACAATTCACTTCCTGGATCTATGACAGCTAAAGATGAAAATGATGCTTTACGAGAAATTGAACCTTCTCAGATTGATCAGTCTTTACTTGGTATTTATTCAGGAAGCAATCCTGTTTTAGATCCTAATAAATTCTTACAAATGCAATTATCTGGAAGAGTAGCGCGATGACTTATCAAGTTACAAATGCAGATCGAAAAGCTATTTTTGATTCTGCTAAACGTTTAGGAATAGACCCTTATGAATTAGGTGCTGTTTTAAATAAAGAATCAACATTTCAACCTAATGTTTGGGGTGGCGATCAAGATAAATATTATGGTGTTATTCAATTTGGTGATTACGAACGTGGTGAAGCAGGTTTAGATCCTAAAAAAATAGGTAACTATACTATTGCAGAACAAATGCCACATGTTGAAAAATGGTTACTTGGCCGTGGATATAAATCAGGAATGGGAGTTGATCGTTTATACAACACAATTCTTGGAGGTAATCCTAATGCCAATATGAATAAAGCAGATTCATTTGGCACAACAGTTTCTGGTGCTTTAAAAAGTTTAATGGAAGGAGGAGAAAATTATACAAGAGCACAAGAAGTATTAGGGCCTAACCCTACATATGACCAAACGCCTACACAAACAGCGGCAGCGACAACACAAAATACAGGTGGAGTACAAGAAGATCCAAAAACTCCTGGCTATAGTCCAAAAGAATTTATGATGGAATTTTTAAGAAATCAAATATTAACACTTAATTCTGAACAAGAAAAATTAAATCAACAAGTAATGCAACAAAGTAATGCACCTATAAGTGCAAAAAAAGCAATTGAATTTTTTGGTGGCTTTGATTAAAAGCTGTATTAAAATAGATCAATCAGGAGTAACTCATGGCAACTACAAATACAAACAAGCAACCAATGTTTGTAGATCGTCCTTTAATAGAAAGGACTCGAATTACAAATCAAGTTGTGGGTGGTGCAGGTAATTTAAATGTTCTTGGCGGACAAAATCCAGCATTGTTAGTTGATATGGACGCTACATTAAGTAGTGATAATAATAGTGGTGGAATTGTAGATAGCATTACTATTGTGCGAGATAATTTTGGATTAGCACAAACAGCAGACTATGTAATTAATACAACTACCACAGGAGAGTATATTAGTCTTACTAGTGGTCAGACTGTATATATTTCAGAAACAGGATTAACAAGTGCACCTGCAGAAGAAGGAGTTGGTTACTATACGTTTACAGGTACTCCAGATATTGAAGGATTAAATACTGAAATTAAATATAGTGGAATTGCATCACAAACTACAAGTGGTTTTGCGTATTCAAGTGCAGCAAGTTCAGCACTTCCTGCTGTAACTTTTGTTTGCTATCACACACGTCAAACAACAGTTCCCATTCCTGCGAATGGAGATTACGGAATTTTGTTTGCCAAAACAATTCCAGCTAATGAAACATTTGTAGATTGTTCAGATGTAATGCCTGAAATGATTGTGCCTGTGCCTGAGGCAGGTAATACTGCAGGACTTGGAGAAGCAACACCTTTAAAAAACCGTGCTATTTATTTGCAACGAGGTGATCGTTTGTATTTAGGTGTTCTTCAAAACGGTGTTTATAATACGCCTTCTGGTTACGTTCCAGGTGCACATGCTATTGCACAAGGCGGTTATCTGTAATGGCAAATAAAGGGTTTGGAAGTTTCGGCAACAAAAACCCTAAAGTAAATACTGGTTTCGACAGATTTAAATTTGATAGCGGATCTAACTATGAAGTTAAACCTATCAAAGCTGAGTTTGGAAGATCCGTTCCATTATCAATTTATAATGTAGACCAACAAGCAGCTTGGTTACGTTGGCGACGAGGATGGGAATTAGCAACATCTGATATTGCACATGCTGCATATGCATATGATTTTAAATATTTAATTCCACAAACATCAGGAGCAATAAATGAAATAGGTGGAAGGTCTCCTATTATGTCAGGTACATTTAAGGGTTTTCCAACTCCAAATAAAGAATTAGGAATGCATTGGACTGGTATTATTGAGCCAGGTAATTTAAGATTTGATAATTTAACCGATGTTAGTGGCATACGTTTAGCAGTTTCAGGAGAAGCTAATCCACAAACTTTGTTTTCAGGTGTAACGCAAGATAATCAAAACTATTGGTATGTACAATTATCAGGAACATTTAGCACAGCAAGTGGTGAGCAAGTACCTTCTCCTCTACTAGTTACATTCTCAGGAGGTGATACAGCTAAACCTATTGTTGGTGACATATTAGAAGATAAAATTATTAATGTATCAGGAATAGCGATTGATGGTGATACAAGAGATCCTGCTACCAATAAACGTTTTGGTTTTGTTCAAGCAGTTTTAACAGGCATTGATGAATATCAAGGCATTCTTCAATTTGAAAAACGAGGTTCAGTTCAAAGCACTATTGATGGTGTTCAAATTACACCTTCAAGAATTGCTCCACACGCAGGTAGATTTTTACAGACTGGTAGAAGGTATTGCTGCAGTTGCCAGGATTTTACAAGAAGAGATTACGCTTATATTTCTACACTAGGTCAAAGAAAAGGACGTAATTTTCCAGTCACAGCACCAGGAGCAACAACCCCTGGTCGTTATGAACAATTAAAAAACTTTGATAAATTAACACAAGCTGCACAAATTGAATGGACAAAATATTTTGTTGAAAATAATCTTTTTGAATTAGTAGCTCCTAGTGGGTTTGAATTACAAGAAGTTACTTCTGGACAAGTAACAAAAGATATTCGTTTACCGGAAAATTTATATCGAGATTTCCCTGGTATTTTTGCAGACTTCGGTAATATTTATGTCAGAGGATTTGGAAACAATGAAGAATTTACAAGTGGAATTGCAGAAGGCATGCCAAGTTACAAAGATTATAAAGAAAGTGGAGAAGTTATTTTAGAAATTAATGACGATTGGACATTTACATTAAATCAATATCGTTTCTGTAAACATATTCAAGCCTTGCGTTTTATGCGTAATGAATTTCCTATTGAACCTTCAGATTATCCATTTGCAACAGCAGAAGATCTAGTAACTTGGGAAGACAATCTTGTAGAAAAAACAGCTAAATCACAAGAAAAAGCATTTGAGAATTTTACATATTATGGAATGAGTCATATGGATGTACCTCCATTTAATGTTGAATCACCAGTAATGGTTTCATTAACACAAAAACTATTTAACTTTCCAGCACAATTTGTGCAGCTACAAAATTTTATTATGATTGATAAAAATGGGCAAGAATACCTACCAGGTTCAGGTGAAAGTCCTACTAGCGAAGGTCTTGTTGAGAATTTTTAATAAGCT
>Ga0098037_1000410_pt1 | contig 22801 bp, 35 predicted proteins | sample 5_EtaG_FD_75050 | JGI IMG/M metagenome (GOLD analysis project Ga0098037, IMG submission 75050) | Marine viral communities from the Subarctic Pacific Ocean - 5_ETSP_OMZ_AT15132 metaG | ecosystem: Environmental > Aquatic > Marine > Oceanic | place: Pacific Ocean | collected 2015-01-08 | reverse complement strand
TGCGGCTTTTACAAGTTTTTTAATAGTTGAAAATAAAAGTTTAGCCCCTTGAGCTGTATCAAAGCTTTTAACTTTTTTAAAATTATTATCAGATACTTCTTGCCTATACTCAGGGTCAACAAACTTTTTTAGTAGTGTTACATAGTCTTTAGGTGATTTAGCAATGACTCCAATTCCATGTTTTTCTGCTAACTCAATGTATTCTGGAGAAGCAGAGGCAACAAAAGGAACTCCTCCACACGCATATTCAATTCCTTTTATATATGACTTAGCATGATTAAAAGGTATGTCTGTCAAAGGAACTATGCCTGCATCAAAATTAAATCCTAAGTGTAACTGCTCAGGTGGTAAAAATGCACTCACAGAGACTTCAGAACCATTTGCACCAACTGCGCTTGAAAAGGTAGGAATGTGCGGACTTGAGATATGACCTGTATGGTGCCATGTTGCATATTCACTAATTTGTTGTGCATGCGGACGTAAAATTTCAAGATCACCACTTCTGTGAGAAGTAGATCCCATCCAACCAACTACAATTTTTTCAGTAGAATTTGTATGGACTCTTGAAGCGTATTTATTAGCTTCTACATGGTTTTTATGGATTAGCGTGTTTTCATTCCAAAGTTTCATCTTCTCATATAAGAAATCGGTAGAAGCTATGATACCATCACTAGCCTTTATAATATCTCGATACCAATCTGTGTTTTCTCTAGGGTTCCTAGAAGGTAACGATGCCTCATAAGCAGCATTTAACGGGCTTAGCCCCCAATACCAGTCATCAACATCTTGCAATATTATTTGACCTGAAGCTTTTGCTCGTATCAAATCAGTCAAAGCTTGCATATGCATGTACCTTTGCATGACAATAATATCACAATCAAAATGGTCTACACCATTCCAACAGTGTATCCCAAAAGTGCCAGTCATGTTATTTTGCGCTAAAATCCCACACTCCGCATCTACTCCTTGCTTTCTAAGATACTTCATGTACTGACCAATTCTAATATGCCCTGATCCGCCCATTACAGGGTGACCATACATATTAACCACACTTCTAGACCAATCATTTGATGCAAAACCTATTTTCATTAGAATTTCCATTCTCCATCGAGTGCCGCATACAAGTAATCGTCACCTTCAGAATTAACTATACCTTTATCTTTGTTCCAATCACGATGAGCTATAATCGCTTGGCGTAAAAAATCGATTAGCTTCCCATCTTCATTTGTTTCAGATCCTATGCCAATAAGCCTGTCTACTTCTGCTAACTTCTTTTCGGCGTGGAATCTAAAGCGATTTGCTTTTGTGCGTTGCTCATCTAGCCCAGTAGCAGGGTCAATTTCGAATCCAGAGTATGTGCTTCGTAAAGCATGAATCTCATTGTCTAGCTCTTTAATTTTATGTGACACTGTTTGTACAATTACCAGCAGAGCATCTCGCCATTCCTCTTTATGAGATTTTAAAAACTCTCTATCTGTTTCAGAAGATTTATTTTTTATATCTTCTGATACAATTATTTCAAAGTCTTTCATAGATGCCATTACTTCCTCCATGCAGGGCATATTTTCTGATAGTTGCACCAGTTACACAAAGGGCCTGTCCTAGTCTCAAACTCACCAGACTCGCAACTAACTTTTAGCTGATCCCATGTATCCGTAACTTCTTTTGTCACAGCGTCTTTCATCTCTTCAGAAATGTCATACCGTGCAAAACTTCCTGATTTTAAGTATAGCAACTCACCCCTGTCAATATTAAGACCAGTTTCTTTTTCAAGAAGAATGCAATAAATTGAAATTTGCATTTTCTTTTCCCACTCATATTGAGGTCTTGGCTTTTTGCCTGTCTTGTAATCTGAAATTATTAACTTGTTGTCATCTGACAGCGACCATCTATCAATAATTCCAAAAATAGGAACCCCATTAATGTCCCCGTCCATCTTGGCTTCAATCCCTTCAGCTTCAAAAGAAGTAGGGTCTTCCATTATGAAATAGTTTTCAACACACCACCATGCTTTCCACCTAAACTCATTTTCAGTGGAATCTTTTTTAGGTAGATCATGGTACTCTTTAGACCATTTATCATTCCAAAGACCTTTAGCTATTTTTCTAGCATTCTGCTCAGTGCGCTCATCAGCGTCTAGCTTAAAAAGATCTTCTAATATTTCATGCACAAATGAACCTAAAATCTGTGGCTCTGTAGAAGGCTCAGGTATTTTATCTAGTTTTGCATACTTATACCTCATTGGGCATTGATTAAATGTTCCTATAGAGCTTGGCGATAAGTATTTTGGCAGAGCGTATGGAACTGGCTCCATCGGTAAGCTGTCTTGCATATCAACTACTTTAGATTATTTTTTACAAATGACAACATTTCTGAAAGCAAAGCATTGCTTATATTGCTTTGCTCAAACTCAAGATTATTAGAAATCTTATCCCAATAGTCTTTGGCCTCTGACCTCTTATCAGGCTCTAAAGAGTTTAGTAGCTCTCGCAACTTTTCAAAATGCTCATTCGAAATAGCGCTTTGAGCTTGCTCTTCATATGCTTCTAAATTCATAGACTCTTCAGATCTAGCTAAATAAAGGCCCACTCCAAAATGCTGTGCAGCTTTCTTTAACGCATCTGAAACTGCCCCTTTCATTTCATCGCCTAAGTCTAAGATGTCTCCATTTCGAGTTCGTTTTATTTTCTGACCACCTATACCATCTTTAGTTATGACAATAGAAGGTGCATCATCAGTTGGAACAAAGGTAGCCGTAAGACGAACATGGGCAACTACAAAATCAGGATCAAGATCATCCCTATAACAGCTAACAATCTCATAGGACCACATATCTACGCCTAAAACTTTATTCAAACGTGTAATAACTTCACTAACTGGAATGTAAGTTAAACTAGCGCCTCCCTTTTTGAGTTGCTTCTCAACTTCACTTGGGAAAGGCTCCGACAGAGCATTTAAAATATTCATTCTGATCTCCTAATAACTACGCTCTTTTTTGGAGCACTAACTTCACAATATTCATCTGCATCAATAGCAATCTTTTTAAGCTCAGTAACCTTCCAATATGAAACGCCCATAAAGCCTACCATCTCCTGCATCATTTCTTCAGCAGATTTAGTTACTTCTCCAGTGTCAATATCAACGCTTCGTTGAACAATTCTTCTGCTTACATCTGCAGCAAGATCCTTGTGCGCCCATGTCTTCCTAGAAGAGCCATTCTTAATTTCAACTGTCGCTCCATTAACTTGGACAGGTTGAGTGACTAAGCCAACATTAGAGGAAACTATATCTTGATATTCAGAATAGATATCGCTTATTTTTTTCTTCAAAGAGTGCAAATCAGCAATTCTTTGTAAGAACTCTTCATCTTCCAAAGGAACTTCTTTTAATGTTGCGGCTCCAGACTCTTCAAATATGCAAGTTTCAAGATCTTCTAACTTGCCAGAAATCTCATTTATAAGATCTGGAACAGTATCATCTTTTTTATTCATTTTACCTCATAGTAAATAGTAGTTAGTAATAGAGTATCCGAAAGTGACAGAAAAGTCAAGAATCTAAAATTTCAGAAATACTCTCATCAATAGACGCTGACCTAAAACTTTCTATTTTACCTTTCGGAGAAGAAATCAAACTTTTAAGTATCTTGCTAAGATTATCGCTCATAGCGTCAATAGCTTTTTCTCTAAAGTCTGGATGGTCTTCAATATCGTCTATCTGGCACATATCAGTGTCAACTGTAGACTGCATATCTTTTAAAACATCATTCATAATTATTTCGTTAAAGTGATGATGCAAATATTGATATGACAATCCAACCAAAACAGCACTCTCATCCCAAAGCAGTAATTTATAGGGCTCTGGTCCAAGAGCATCATTGTCACACACAATAAACGTAACCTTCACTCCATTTTTATTCATAACTGCTAAGACATCATTATCTAAAAAGTCTACTTCTTCATTCTTACTCATATGTCTTAACCAATCTTTCTAGCTGTGGGCCCGTCTTTCCACCCCATACTCCTATTTTAAGATTTTCTGATACAGCAAACTGTAAACAATCATTAACACTTGGACAAAAATCGACACACACTTGGCATGCTTTCTTTCTATCTGAAGGATGACTTGAAAAAAACAATTCATTTTGCCCTGAACATGGCGCATCCTCAAACCAACTAGGCATTTTTAAATTAAGCATGCCCATATGATAAAAAAGATTTGTCAAGAAAACAAATGGAAAATATGGCTTGACACTATTTGCTTGTAATTATAAAGTAACATGCAACAAGACAGGAGAGAAATTTTTAAAGCCTTCCGAGAAATCTCGATGACATAAAGGCTTGCTTGGACACTGGTGGGAAACACGTTACGCAACTGGTGATATAAATGGGCACGCCTACCCAAAGAGTGAAGATTTGAATCGCACGATACACTGGATCAAAGTGCTAGGCAGCACTCCAGTCACTGCACGGAGAACATTAGGACTTGAGGAGTAGGTTCGGAACTAGCAAAAGCCCAAGCGGTTCCGGCACACGGGCTACCAGAGCCAAATCTGGGGAGTGTTGCGTCGCTGAAAAAATAGGCGGCGTTGGAGTTGAAGAGCAAGTAGATCGTATTTTCATTACAGGATCAGCCTAGTGCCGTTCGTAGGGTATCGCCTAATACCACACGAATGGGTAGGTAGTCTTTGCCAAAAACAAGTCAGGGCTATAGAATAAATCGTATGCAAACAAAAGAAGAGCTAGAAGAGTGGTACGGAACATCCGACCCTTGGGATTACCAAACCAACTCAGACGATATCTACCGAAAAAAATTCTACCTGACAGTTCTGGAAGATGTAGGCCCCGCATTTGCTCAAGCATTGGATATCGGAGCTGGAGAAGGGTGGATCACAAAAGACCTACCCAGCGACACAAAGCATGCTTTCGAGATCAGCGACGAAGCCGCAGGCAGACTTCCAGAAGGAGTCGAGCGAGTCCAACAGATAACGCACAAGTACGACCTAGTGCTTGCAACCGGAGTTCTATACGAACAATACGATCATGCGCTTGTAAATCGAATAATTCATGGAGCGTCATCTCAAACTCACGGGACCAAGATCATGATTGCGGGTATAAAAGGCTGGCTTAAGCCTTACGGATTCGGTAGACGAATAAGACATTTTGAGATACCCTACAGAGAGTACACACATGTGGTTGACGTATGGGAGTACGCATGAGGTTAGCACACAACATAGGAAATGAAGATCATTCAAACTACCACACCCGTGAGCAAATCCTTGCCTGTAATGAGCCAATTGGGTTCGATGGGGTGTACTCGAATGTGTACGAAAATCAAGATGTTCTAGAGGGCAAGTCAGGAATCATGTTTGTCATGGGTGATTATATGGGCAAAGACAACGAGTTTGACTTAGAAAACGTACCCAAACTAGAAACATTCTGCACGCTCTTGCAAGTGAAGCAACTCTGCTTTACCTACAATTTTGAAATAGGATGGCACACTTGGTCGCATAGAAACTTGACTGAACTTTCAGATAAAGAAGTGCTACAAGAAATTACAGCACCCTTCCCTACAAAATACCTAAGGTATCCATATGGTGAGTACGATGATAGAGTTGTAAGCCTAGTTAAAGAAGCAGGCTACGAAAAAGCATACGCAGTTACTCAGGGAGAACAAGATGAATTTGCCCCTGACGCCAGATACAAAATATACAGTGATTATGTCCCTTTCATCTAGTAAAGAAGTATTCTTAGAAAAAGGGGTGGTAGTCATTCCTGCGGTTTTCACAGAAAAAGAATGTGATTTGATGAAAGCTGCCGCCTACTCAGTTACAGACGAAGATATAACTAGCGCAGGATATCCGCATGTTCCAAGCGAAAAAGCCTACAATAAGAAATCCTTAATCTTCTACCCTGCATTAGCTAACGATTATTTGAACGTGATTAGAACTGACCCAAGAATGCTACATATTGTTAGCACATTTTTAGGACCTAATGTAAGACAAATAAACAATCAAGTGTATTTTAGAGAAGCAGAAGATATTGATACATTTGCTTGGCACCGAGATACAATTTTCAGAGAAAGCTCTCAATTCAAAGATACTGTCGAGACAGATTACCTACAAACAATAATAGCGATAGATAATATTACGGATGAAAACGGAGCCGTGGAATTTATTGAGGGATCGCACAAATGGGATACTTTTGATGCGCCTGATAACCTTAGAAAGTTTGAGCGAAATGAACTATTTGGGAAAAAGCACATAGCGCTAAAAGGCGATGTTATGATTTGGTCAGTTATGATTGTACACGGAAGTGAAGCAAATACTTCTGATCAATCTCGCATGACATACATGAATGGCTTTTGTAAATCGGATAGCGTACTAGACTACCCTGACTACTTAGTAGACGGACGGTTAGTTCCAAATATTGATCCAAACAGGATACCGTAATGCTAACAGTTGTAGTCGCATCATACTATTACGGGCACCTTGCTTCACACTGTATTGAAAGCTTACTATCACAAACTGTACACCCAGAAAAAATACTTTTTGTTGACGACGGTGTTGGAGATTGTGCTCACCTTCCAAAAATTTATCCAGAAGTTGAATACACCCTTAGAAAGAAAAACTTAGGCACAGTGGATAACTTTCAAGATATGCTTATGAAAGTTGAAACCGAATACACGATGTTCCTTGGGGCAGACAACTGGCTAAGATCAGACGCAGTTGAAACCTTACTAAAACAAGACACTGACATAGTGACGTATCATGTAATGGTTACAGGAGAACATAAAATGGGGCATAGAGACGCTAAGGAAGAAAATATAGTTGACGGCGATGTTTACTGGCAATGGGATGGGCACCATGGATCAATGATGTACAGAACTGCCCTTGGACAAAAAGCAGGATACAAACGACACGAAGATTTTCAAGAAGGTGACGCAGCATGCGAAGACTGGGCACTATGGGACAAAATGTTAGAACTAGGGGCAACGGTTTCACACATAGAAGAGCCGTTACTATATTACAGGCGTCATAGAGAAAACTTTATAGACTGTAAAGTCACTGATTAGAAATTCTTTTTACCTGCTGAGCATCTAAAAACACAGTTGCCGTACCCCATGCGAAGTCAACCTGCTCTATCTGCACATCAAAATGAGATGCAATCGCTGCTCGTATTTTTAACTCCGACAATGGGTCAAGCTCCTCGCCTAGGTCAACAGGTATGGTAGCGATTTCAGTCGAAACAGGATTTAAACACGCCTTACAGGATAGCTTTGTTTCATTAATTTTAGGCTTGCGTTGAGAGTCCAAAGAATGCCCACACTCTAACTGTAAATGCCACTTTGTATTTCCATATGTGCCAATCTTAACTGCTTCAGTGACAAGTTTTCTCGGCCCTTTTTTGTCCATAAAGTTATTGTATTTAAGCCCTTGACCCATTGCAAGGGAAACCATACAATAAACCTATGAATAAAGATCAATTACTTAGTGATGCACTAAATCAAATAGAAAAAGAATTTGGCACAGGAACTGTCATGCGATTAGGTGATGCCAGTTCAATGGAAATAGAAACAATATCCACAGGATCAATTGCGCTTGATATTGCGCTTGGAGTTGGCGGATTACCTAAAGGCCGTGTATGTGAAATATATGGTCCGGAGTCATCTGGAAAAACAACGTTAGCTTTGCATGTAGTTGCTGAAGCACAAAAACTTGGTGGATCTTGCGCATTTATTGACGCAGAACACGCACTAGACCCTGTATACGCTAAGGCTATTGGGTGTGACGTAGAAAACTTGCTAGTAAGTCAGCCGGACACTGGGGAACAAGCACTGACTATTACTAACAAACTTATTGAATCCGGTGCAATCGATGTTATCGTTGTAGACTCTGTTGCTGCCCTAACACCTGCAAAAGAAATTGAAGGTGAGATGGGTGACAGTTTCGTGGGGCTTCACGCAAGGCTGATGTCCCAAGCCATGCGCAAGATAGTGGCTAACCTAAACAACTCTAAGACGATCCTTATAATGATTAATCAAATTAGAGAAAAGATCGGTGTCATGTTTGGTTCACCTGAGACAACAACAGGTGGGCGTGCTTTGAAGTTTTACTCATCTGTTCGATTAGACATTCGACGAATAGAAACACTTAAAGCAGAGGGCGAAGCTTCAGGAAACAAAACAAGAGTTAAAGTTGTGAAGAACAAAGTTGCCCCTCCGTTTAGACAAGCAGAGTTTGAAATAACCTATGGAGAAGGAATTAGTAGAACTGGAGACATTGTTGATATCGGCGCATCATTAGGAATACTCGATAAAAAGGGTGCTTGGTATGCTTACAACGGTGAAAATATTGGTCAAGGAAGAGTGAACACAAAAGCTTTTCTTGATGAAAATGTTGATATTAGAGAAGAAATAGCAGATAAGATATATGCCTCGATTTGACATCTGGTAACATATAGTGTAATCTCGTAATATCAACCAAGGGGATTACACCATGAAAAATAAAAAAATAACCAGAAGAAAAAAATCATCAAAAGTTAGAGAAGAATGGGCGCACCTTCCTGTAGAAAAGCGACCTGTAATTTTAGACGAACTCAAAGTAAAGGGATTCAGATATCCTTTAGAACGAAACAGAGTTTTTAAAGTCAATGCCAACAAGCGTCATGCTGGTAGGGGCTGGTGGAAGTGCAAACGAATAATTCAATGGCCCGATGGTTTAATAGAGATTGATGCCGTCTATCAAAACACTGAGCATCGAAATAGTCGCACAATAATAGCAATGCGAGCCTGCGAACTATCAGATGTTAAGTCAATCACAAAAAGAGTGGTACATGGAAAAGGAATGGTGCCACCAAGGCAGTAAAGAAAAATCCCCAGTCAATTAAGACTGGGGACCATTCTAGTTAGCGGTAAGGGATACAATAAAGGAGCGAAAAAATCCAATTCCCCTAACTTTTTATTTATTATACTGATCTACTTTTCTACGATCAAGCGATATTTTATATCACTGATGCAGAACTCTTGTCTCCAACTTTAGTTGCAACAAAAGATTTAACTACAGATAATGCAGCAGCAATAGCAGCAGTCGCAGCACCTTTAGCTGAACTTAGATCAGTAACTACAAACATCGCAGCAAAAGTTTGGGCGAACGTCATTGCTGCACGCTCTCCAACTTGCTTTAAGATGTCCATGTTAATTTCAGGCATATTATTTCTCCTCGTTAGGGGATATTAAAGTAAATAACGCCAGTGTTATCTACTCTCATATTCTACCACATGAGTGTACGCACCTAAAAGTAACGTTTATGCAAAGTATAGCTTAACTTTCAGAAGATTTTGCCTGTGAAAGTCTAAAAGCGGCATCAATTTCGTCGGCAGTAATTTTGCCATCATCGGCGTAAGCTGCAGCAAGTTTTTGAACAACCGTAGCTGTTGCAGTAACGCCTGCTAAAAATGCAGCCTTCCACGGATCAATGCCACCTATAAGACTGGACCCTCCAATAATTGCCATTGCGTTCATAGCAAAGACGGCAAATATTCTTCCTAAGGTGTTAATAGCTAAGTGCGCTGACTGTTTAGTCATCGTCTTGATTCCGTTTGTCATACCTATAGTCTACTGCAACTCCGAGCATGTGAAGTACAAAAGCAGCTATAGATATATATATTCCTTGCCGCAGTGTAGTAGACGATAGGGTGATTAAAACTAACAAAGTTCCACCTAGGGTCCAAGATGTATAATACAACTCTCTTACTAATCTTTTAATCATGGAAACCTCCTTTCTTCTACCTTCTTCTAATATTTCTAGACGATCCTCGACTGTCCCCACCAGAACTACCTGATGGAGCACCAGCGGAACCTCCGCCACCACCAGTAGCGGATGGGGAAGGTCCGGCTGGGCTAGGTCCTGAAGGTCGTGCAGCTGTAGCTGCAGTTGCTGCCGCCACTGCAGTCGTCGCCGCCGTAACAGCCACAACCGTCCTTCGAGTTTCGGTATCGACGGCAGAACCTTCAGCAACATAGTCATTAAACGCTTCATCATCAAAAATATCTACTTCTTCCTCAAACTGAGCCTTAACACTATCATCAGCTTCGTTTACTGCTTGAATAAACACTTGCACAGCAGCCCCATCTTCTTCAACAATCTGCTCAAACGCATCTTCGTTTTCTAACAGGTCTTCAATTTCTTCCTCAGTAATTTCACCGTCAACAATGTCAATAAAATCTTCAGCGAACTCCTCGTCAATTTCATCTAACTCTTCAATTACTTTTTCTTCAGCTACATCAATCTCAGAAAGGTCAACGTCTTCGATGTCAATGCCAAGGTCGTTTAGTTCTAAAGCAAGTTCTCTTTCTTCCTCCGCTACATCAAACTCTTCAAAGAACTCTTCAGCCGATAAAGGTTCACCAGTATCTTCGTCAATAAACTCAAATATTACTTCTTCACCATCGATTAAAACAGTTTCAATAGGAACATTTGGATCAAGTGGGTCTGGGTCGTCTTTATCTAGTACACCGTCAAAATCGCAATCTTCTAAAAATTCACAGCCAAGCTCTTCTTCCGCATCAAACACTCCGTCTTTGTCATTATCAATAGTTAAAAATGGGGAATCTGGATCAAGCGGATCTATATCTTCGAAGTCTTCAATTCCATCGAAGTCACAGTCAGGGTTGTTGATACATTGCTCAAACTCTTCTTTATCAAAGACTAAGTCCCCATCAGAGTCAATTGTAAAGAAAGGAACATCAGGATCAAAGTCATCAGGGTCAAATGAGTCAAAAGTGCCGTCAAAGTCACAGTCAACTTTATCCGCACAACCGAACTCTTCTCCCTTATCAAACACGCCATCAGCATCAGTGTCTATCGTCCACACTGGTACATCGGGGTCACCATCGTCAGGATCATTAAAGTCTCCCGTACCGTCATCGTCACAGTCCACATCCCAAACGCATCCTGCTTCTTCGCCTTTGTCAAATACTCCATCATCATCATTATCTATAGTCCATACAGGTATGTCGGCATCATGATCGTCTGGATCGTCAAAATCGTCTGTGCCGTCAAAATCGCAGTCAACAAAGAACCTACATTCTACTATTTCTCCAGTTTGTTTATCTTCTCCGTTCTCTTCTTCCGCATCAAACACCCCATCGCCGTCTGTGTCTACTGTTAGTACTGGTACGTCAGGGTCTAAGTCGTCAATATCGTGAAAGTCGTCTGTGCCATCTTCATCGCAGTCAGCAGTTTCAACACACCCTTCTGTTTCTTCTTGATCAAACACGCCGTCTCCATCTGTATCTACAGTTAGCACTGGAACATCAGGATCTAGATCATCAGGATCGTCTCCATCTAAAGTTCCGTCATTGTCACAATCAGTAGAGTCTGAGCAACCTTCGGTTTCATTTATGTCGTACACGCCATCACCGTCAGTGTCAGTGTACCCCACATAAACTGTAATAGTATTCGACCAACCAGAGTAGTATCCATGCGTGTCATTATCAGCACGAATGTCTATTTCATAACTTTGATTTAATCCACCAGTGCTTTCAAACGAAGAAAACGGAATAGTTATTTCTGTATTCAACGCATCAGCATCACCAACATTCCCAGTAGATATTCCCCATCCAGCATTTGGAGGAATCCTCCACGAAATTGCGTATCTTTCAACAGGTACGATACCAGTGTTAGGAGCATCCCAATCTAAAGTAACCGTAGCATTAGATTCACTACTAACGCCCCCAGTTAAGTTCATGGGCGGTCCAACAATTGCTTGATTAGATAATGTTAAATCAGTAACAAGCGTATAATTTAAATCGCCCCAATCCTGCTCATAATCGGGATTTCCTGTTGAGCCTTCGATAGTAGACCCTGAGTTTTCATCCCAATACCCAGCTCTAAGTCTGTATACTCCAGAGTCAAGTGTTGTAACTATTTTAGAGCTAACACATTGTGTTTCATTATCGTGGTTAGCGTCATCGTCTTCTGTAATGTATGTGTCCTGCCCATTGTTTTCGTACTCATATAAAAACAAGTAAGGATCAGTTCCAGTTGTTTCCCAATCGGTCTGATTACACCCTTCATCAGAGTTACCATAAATAGTAACTTCTTGTGTAGAGTCTAAGAAAAAATACCAATCAGATAAGCCAGTTACCTGATAGTTTGTAGCATATGCAGGGGTTACTGCAACAAATGCAACAATGAAAAACCAAGCTAGGCATGCTTTTGATAATTTACGAAAAAAACTTCCTTTTATACGCAAAGCATACTCCTAAATACAAAAACAGCACAGTCAATATTATTGTACTAAAGGCAGCACTTGCAGAAGGTGAGAATATCAGTATAATAACAAGTATGAACAAGTTTTTACAATTTTCAGGCGTAAAGCAAATTGACAAGCCTCTCCAATTCATAGTAAATGGAAATGAATATGATCGGGTGTCCGAAGGAAATAATAAATTAATTATAGGCCTAACGGGTTGTGCGACTGCGGAACAAGCATTTAGAATTTATGAAAATAACAAAGCCGCTCCTCATGCAACCTTAGACACCGAAAATAAAGTTTTGTATAATCATACAAGCTTATCTAAAGCTGCTTGCGCTTATCCTGAGCATGAACTTTATCATCCTAATCGGAATACAACAAGCTACTGGATAAATGTTGTTGGTCACAATCATGCAGAACTAAATGAAAAAGCTAAATCAATATTAGCAAACTTTCTTTTTTTAAATTTACCTCATTTAAACGTTGAACAAAAACTTGGATACTTCCCTACACAAGGAAGATCTTTAGATATTGCACGTCTAAACAGAGGCGATTGGCAACCAGCTAGGGGTGTATTGCCAACAACTTCGTGTGAAACTTGGTTCCACTATTCAATACTTCCTGAAGACATGGAAGAAATATGGAATGAAGCGTTTGCTCCAGATCAAATTGAAGAAGAAGTATTAAGCTCTCTTGGAAAATATCCCGGTAGGCCACTTAGGATGGGATCTAAATCAAAGAAAATTCCAGAAATAAAAGAGTTCTTAAAACTTAGTGGAAGCGACTTTGATAAAGAAATGGAAAACAGTATTAAGCTACTACAGTTTTCATATGGTTTACCAGAAACAGGTGTGATTGATAAAGACACTTGGAATGCTCTTACTTCTGAGGTGTAACTGTGCCGCATTACACGTACAAGTTTATTGAGACAGATGAAACAATATCAGTGTATCAGCCCATGTCGGATGACACACTAACGGAGATGTCTCATCCTGATACAGGTGAAGTAATGGCAGTAAAGAAAGTCTTTTCAGCTCCAGCTATAAAAGGGAAAGCTAGCGTTCCAGCTACAGAAAGTCATATAAATAATCCTATGCGATCTGGTTTGTGGAACTCTGCACAGCAAGCATAATCCTATAATAAGTAGATATGGCTAAAATAGTTTTTAATGTTGGTACGATGTCGTCTGGAAAGACAACGCATTTATTGCAGACCCATTTTAACATTGATGCCGCATTTCCGGGTGAAGTACTTTTGCTTACCAAAAATGATAGGTCTGGAAAGTGTGTCTGTAGTAATAGAACGGGCAATGCAACAATAGCAGTAAATGTAGGTGATGATTCAAGTATCATGGAAATACTGGAGAAGGAAGAAAATGATAGACGCCACCACATCAAGTACTTATTTTTAGATGAAGTTCAATTTTTAAACACGCCTCAAATTGATGAACTCGCATACATTGCTGATGTGCGAGGTGTTGAGATTCATGCTTATGGTTTGCTAACCACTTACAAGGGAACAATGTTTCCGGCATCCAAGCGATTGCTAGAATTAGCAGACTCTTTCAACCAATTAAATAACAGCATGAGGTGTTGGTGTGGAAAGCCTGCAACACACAACGCTCTGTACACAAACGGAAAACGAACGTTTGATGGTGCAGATGAAATAGTCGATAACAACACTGTAGTAGCCTATAAGGTTATGTGCCGTAAGCATTTTTTAGATCATGTTGATTATCAATCAAACCATGAATGATGCGGTAATCTTAGACCCATCTACAGATTCAATAGTAAGACCTGTTGCTTGAAAAATTAAATCCGCAACAGTAATGAAATCATCAGTAATTTCATCAAACTCATCATCTTCAGGCTCGGCTAATTCAACCATAACAGTTACAAAGTGTTGCAGAAGACTGACTTTCGCTTGTTTTACTTGATCTTCGTCCATATATATTATCTTAACGAAAATAAAAAAATTTTGCAAGCAGTCTTGACACGACTTAAAATATTTCATAACATATCCATATCTGTAAATAACTAAATCTTAAGGAGATCAATATGAGTAACGCAGATGTTGTAGTAACAGGTAATGTCACCGCTGACCCTGAACTTAAGTATGCTTCAAATGGAAGCGCTAGAGTTTCTTTTTCAGTTGCTTCTGAAAGACGGTATCAGGTAAACGGTGAATGGACAGGAGAAACATCATTCTTCAATGTCGTAGCATGGCGCAAAGTCGCTGAAGATGCTGCAAGCATTCTAGAAAAAGGTTTACCAGTTCTAGTCAAAGGGCGTCTTGAACAACGTACTTGGCAAGATAAAGAATCTGGAGCAAACCGTTCTACTGTAGAATTGGTAGCAGACACTGTCGGCGTAAACGTTTATGGAATTGAAAACGTGACTAGAAAAGCACGAAAAGATTCATCAGCAGGATCAAGCACACCTGCTCGTGAAAAAGCAACAGTTCCATCTTCAGATCCGTTTGAAGACTTCTAAACAAAATATTTAGTGCAGATATCGGTCAGTGGAACTGGCTCTGGTCCCTAGAGGAATATGAGCCAAGCCAACGATAAGAGAGATGATCTGGAACGGTGGACTCCGCCGATAACTCACTATAGTATTATGCTATGAAGGAGCAATATGGATAAACAAGAGTGCTTAAATATTACTGAGCTATTAAGTGTCACATGGGATAAGCCCATAGACCAAGCATCACTAACAGTTAGAGCTAAAGGCTACTGGGAGTACATTGGCGACTTACCCTACGATGCTGTAAAACAAGCAGTAAAAGAAATGGGCTTGTCTGGTCGCAGATGGATTCCAAGGCCGGGAGAAGTTAGAATCGCCACAATGGCAAAAATCAGCGGAGAACAACTTCCGCCAGAGCCAGAAGAAGCATGGACACTACTCCAATCAATCGGGCAAAAAATATACAGTGGTACATATGACTATGAAAAGCCACATCCTGTTCTAACGACAACAATCAAAAGACTTGGGGCAAACGCTACAGCGTTAACAACAAACTCTGATCGAGCCATGTTTACTTCTTTGTATGAGAAAGTAAGAGAAGCGTACATTCTAGAAAGGTATGGTCAGAATGAGTAATCCAATCGAAGACGTTTTAGCAAGAGTAAACCACACCAAGGCAGGAGACAACCAATGGGATGCAACCTGTCCGTGCAGAAATGATGACGAGAATCCATCTCTACGAATATCAGTGGGATCGCAGAATCAAGTCCTAATGAAATGCATGCGGGGTGGAGGATGTGACATATCCGAAATATGCAAAAGCATAGACCTTGATCTGAAAGATTTATTTCCAAAAGATACAGCTAAGCCCAAAAAGAAAAAGCTGACAATAGAAGACACCTACAAATACTTCAGTGAATCTGGAGAGCTTGTTATGGAAGTATTACGATACAGAGACTCTGATGGAAAGAAAACATTTAGACAACGACAGCCTGATGGTAACGGGGGCTGGAACTGGAGCACATCAGGTTTAGAGAAACCACTATATCGACTACCACAAGTTATGTCTGCGAAAGAACAAGGCATACCAATTTATGTAGTCGAGGGTGAAAAAGACGTACACAGTTTAGAGAGTCTAGGTAAAGTAGCCACTACAAATCCCGGAGGGGCTGGCGCAGAAGGACAAAACAAGTGGACAACACAGCACACAGCGTCACTTGCAGGCGCAAAAGTAATAATTATATGTGACAACGACGAAGCGGGATACCTTCACGCAAGATCAGTGCACAAAGTGCTTACAGAAGCTGGGAGCAATGTAAAAGTATTCAAACCCGGAAAGCACAAAGATGTAAGTGATCTAATTGAAGCAGGCGAAGAATTAGCAGAATCACTAGTACCGTTTGAAGAATCAGCAGAAGAAACTGATACTGAAACTGACACGATCAATGTCGCAGCAATAGATGAACTAATAACATCTTTAGAAAAGCTCAAAACAGCTGATGCTTCTCAAGGAGTAATACTAGGCAAAGCCTCATCATCGTTTGATAAGTTTTTATCAGATGCAGCCCTGCAACACAGAGAAACAGGAAACCTCGTAGAATGGAGTCCATTCTTAGAGATGGATGTAGACTTATCCTACGATTGGGTTATCCCAAACGTGCTCGAACGGCAAGAACGTGTTATCGTAGTAGCCGCAGAAGGTGCAGGAAAAACAACACTAGCCAGACAAGTAGCATTGATGGCTTCTGCAGGAATACATCCCTTCCTACGATCACCCATGAAGCCCGTAAGGACACTCATGATTGACCTAGAAAACCCTGAGAGAATAATCAGAAGAACATCAAAAAGAATCTATGACAAGATCAAATGGTTTGACCAACACAAAAACATGGATGCCCACCTTCTGATGAAGCCTGACGGTGTTAACCTCCTCAAATCGGAGGACAGGGCAATGGTTGAAGAATATGTTGCATCTGTTGAACCAGACATACTATTCTTTGGTCCTCTCTACAAATCATTCTTAGATCCGGGTGGAAGAACAGCAGAGTCAGTATCAATTGAAATCGCCAGATTCCTAGACTACATAAGGCACACATACAATTGTGCACTATGGATAGAACACCATGCTCCACTAGGATCAGGTGGTCAAAGAGATCTACGTCCATTCGGTTCAGCCGTATGGTCCAGATGGTCAGAGTTTGGTATTGCTCTTGCTCCAGACCCAACTGATCCACAACTAATTGAATTCAGGCACTATCGTGGACAGAGAGAAGCCAGAGAATGGCCAGAGCTATGCAAGCGTGGCGACACATGGCCCTTTGAGGTAATCGAATTTGCACTGTACTCAAACTCGTCAGATCAATCAAACAATAAAGAAGACGAGAACGAAGAATTTGATGAAGAATCAAATGCATGGTAGGGCTTGACACAAAAAGCAAACATTAATAGAGTATATATAATCACTCCTAAATACAAAACAGCACAATGTATGAAGGACAATGATCGTTGACCTCGGTACAGCTCCCCAAATGTGCCGAGGTTAACTTTTATAAAATGAGGAGATAAAATGAGTAAAAGAGTACTTCTAACAGGTGGCCTAGGATTCATAGGATGTCACACAGTAGAACACTGGTTAAAAAACACTGACTGGGAAATTGTAGTAATAGACGCATTACGTTTTTCTGGACGAATTGAAAGACTCACAGACATAGAAGGCTATGACCCTGACCGTGTGTCAGTCATTTGGCATGACATGCGAGCACCATTACACTCACAAATAAAAGCTAAAATTGGACCTGTTGATTACATTGTAAACATGGCATCTGACTCACATGTTGATAGATCAATCACACACCCAGTTGACTTTGTACAAAACAATGTTAGTCTCGTACTAAATATGTTGGAATACGCCAGAGAAGTTAAACCAGAAAAGTTTATCCAAGTATCAACAGACGAAGTATATGGTCCCGCTCCACTAGGACACGATCACTCCGAAGGAGAACCACACCGTCCCTCAAACCCATACTCCGCCTCTAAATCAGCACAAGAATCAATTGCATACTCTTACTGGCGCACATACAATGTTCCTGTCATAATCACAAACACAATGAACAACTTTGGAGAACGTCAACACCCAGAAAAGTATGTTCCAATGGTTATCAAAAAAATACTATCAGGCGACCTAATCGAAATACACAGCAAACCAAACCATGACAATGGTTTTGCTGAAACTGAAGAAAATGCATGGACAATCGGATCAAGGGTTTGGCTACACGCCAGAAACCATGCCGACGCAATTCAGTTCATACTAGAAAACGTAGAAGTATGCGACTACATAGATACTAGCGCAACTCCAGACATTCAACGATTCAACGTTGCAGGAGAAAAAGAAATTGACAACCTAGAAATCGTAAAAATGATTGCTGAAATAATTGGGAAAGAACCCAACTACAAACTAGTAGACTTTCACTCAAGCAGACCCGGTCATGACTTACGCTACTCACTAGATGGAACAAAACTAAAAGAATACGGTTGGAATGCACCAATATCAGTAAAAGAATCATTCGAAAGAACAGTCAAATGGACAATGAGCCGACCAGACTGGCTGGTTGAGTAATGCAACAAGACCGAACAGAAATAAAAGTACTAGACAAAGGCTTCGTAAGACTAGACGGAGTACACGCAGACGACCTCAGCGTAGTAAACTCCGCACGAGTAAGCTTCGGCAAACACAAGCAAGAACTAGAAACAGAAGACACAAAGCTCATCAACTTCCTAATGCGAGAACAACACGGAACACCATTCGAGCACAACTTCTTCAGATTCCACGTAAAAGCACCCATATTCGTAGCCAGAGAATGGTTCAGGCACAGAATAGGATGGTCATACAACGAATACTCCGGCAGATACTCAGTAATCAATAACGAATACTACACACCAGCCGACGAAGACATGCGAACACAAGTAGGCAAACCCGGAAACTACACATTCGAACAAATGGAAGAATGGGACACCGGAATAGCAAAAGCCGTACTAAAACGAGCATACTACAACGCATTCGATCAATACGACCTACTCCTATCAAAAAACGTAGCTAAAGAAATCGCAAGACTCGTAATCCCAGTAGAAACATACACAGAATTCTACGCAACAACAAACGCAAGAGCACTCATGCACTTCGCAGAACTACGAGGACACAAAACAGCGCAAAAAGAAATACAAGACTACTCGTCAGCAATGGAATGCTTCCTATGGGACCACATGCCCGTAACATACAACTCATTCCTAACAAACGACAGAAAAGCACCATAAAATGCAATGAAACGACTGAGCTTAGACGGAACACACCTAGTATTAGACACCCCATACAACCCAGACGAAGTCAGAGCGCTCAAAAGCGGAATACCACAAGCACGCTGGGACAAACTAAACAAAGTATGGCGAATACCGCTACCCCACCTCAAAACAGCCATCGACTTCGCAAAATCGTGGAACATAGAAATCAGCCAAGAACTCATACGGCTACAACTACCAGACCACCCAATCGGAGATACCTCCATAAGACTTAAAAACGGCAAACTCATAATCACACTCCCATACGACACACTAACCGTAAAAAGCCTCAAAACAATCACCGGAACCAAATGGAACGCCCTCACAAACAAATGGGAAGCACCATACTCCGTCATAAACGACATAATCAAATGGGCAGACACCTACAACATACCCATACCCGACCACATACGAGAACAAGTCGAAATAGAAACCAAACAAGCACAACACGCCACAAAACTCTCACAAGCCACCGACGCAAACATAACAATACCAAACATACAACTAGAACTCTACCCATACCAACGAGCAGGCGTAGCATACGCCGCCGAAAAACAAAAATGCTTCATAGCAGACGAAATGGGACTAGGAAAAAGCCTCCAAGCCCTAGCAACCACAGAATACACAAACCAATACCCAGCCCTCATCGTATGCCCCTCAAGCCTCATACAAGACTGGGCAAACAAAATCAACGAAGCACTACCAGAAAGAACAATCCAACAAATCGCCGGACGCAAAACCCTCCAAATGACCGACACCGACTACACCATAATCGGATACCCCAACATACACCACCACAAAACAACACTCAAAGACCAAAACTACAACACACTCATCCTAGACGAATCACACTACTGCAAAAACCGGACAGCACAACGAACCAAAGCAGCAAAATACCTAGCCAAACACATACCACCAGAAGGCAACACCCTACTCCTCACCGGAACCCCAATCACCAACCGACCAGCCGAATACGCACCCCAACTCGAAATCCTCAACAAAATCGACCAATTCGGAGGAATCTGGAACTTCTACAAACGCTACTGCAACGCCTACAAAGACAACTGGGGCCACTGGCAAATACACGGAGCCTCAAACCTCAAAGAACTCCACAACAACCTCAAAACCCACTGCTACATCCGCAGAGAAAAACAAGACGTCCTCCCAGACCTACCACCCATGACCTACAACACAATAACCGTAGAAATGACCCCCAAACACAAAAAAGAATACAACCACGCCCTCAACGACCTACAAACCTACTACGAACAAGAAAAAGAAAAACTCGCCCTACAAGAAGGCAAAAACCCAACAGCCGCCCGAATCCGAGCACACTTCGCAACCCAAAACCACGAAACCCTCATCCAACTCACAGAACTCCGAAAAATAGTCGCACAAGCCAAAATCAAAACCGCCCTAGAATGGATACAAAACGCCAACGAACAAGGACACAAAATCGTCATAGCCGCCCACCACCGCCACATAGTACAAACCATAGCCAACGAAACCGGAGGACTCATGATAATAGGCGGACAAAACCCCCAAAAAACCGAAACCGCAAAAACCAAATTCCAAGAAAACACAAACCCAACAAACATCACCATAAGCATAACAGCCGCCAGCCACGGACACACACTAACCGCAGCCACAAACATGCTCATAATCGAACCACCTTGGACACCAGCCCAATACCGACAAACAACAGCCCGAATCCACCGAATAGGACAAACCCAACCCGTAACCATACACAACATGCTCATCCCCAACACCATAGACCAACACATCTACAACACAATCACCAAAAAAGCAGAAAACACAGACCCAGCAATCAGCCACACACCACCAAACCTACACCAACTCCTCCAACCACCAGAAAACACAAACTGAACCAACCACCAAAGCAACCACACAAAGCCAGCCAGCCGGTATAGGTCGCTCGAAAAAGTTTGGACTATATACGTTTGCGTTTGCTGCGTGCTACTGCCAGCATGTACAGCCGCAGTTGTGCTCTTCGGTGCATTCCATTGCAGGTTCGCATCTGCACGGATAGCTTTCGGGTTCATCTTCCATACGTATAGTCTACAGTACTAACTGTGTGTGTTCTCTGTTACTTTATGTATGTTTGTGTTGTGTTTTCGTGGTAGTGTTGTTAGCGACTGCCTGCAGAACGAGCAGAAAAACGAGCGCTAAAACGAGCTCTTATTTGTTGGGTGATGCTGAGGTTGTTTTGTTTTGTGAGACGAGCTACTTGTTGTTTGAGGTGTGTGTTGTCTCTTTGTAGTTGGTCTATGTCTCTCGATTGTTGTTCGGCTATGCGTCGCAGTTCGCCTAGGTCGTCGCATCGCCATATGTCGTCGTATGTCGCTGAGTATATGTATGATGTGTTGTAGTATTCTTCCATTGTCCTGTCCTTTGCCGCCGCTCATGGCGAGCACTATGGCGAGCGTTTTCTAGAGCATTGCTCCAGCAGCTATGCACCAGAGTACTACCCCTATCCCTAGCCATATCCATATGCTCACTTGTGTTACTTTCCTTGTTTGTTGTACTTCTTCTTGTACAGCTTTGACTGCTTGAGTTTGGAGCTACCTTTCTTAGCGTGTACTCCTTTGCGTTTCCTATTCGTTCGACTTGATCGTTCGATGAATGCAGGTGCTTTCCTTGCCATTGTCTTAGAACCTTTCCCGTATTGAGTCCACTGTCTCTAGTATGATCGGAGTGTGTTCTCCTACATAGCAGTGCTTGATGTTGACATAGTAGTAGTCCCATGCGTCGTCGGAGTCCATGCCTTGCTCCATCAGTGCTTTGACTAGCTTCGCTTCGTCGTACACCACTGATAGCTCTGACCCGTACTGACTGCCTATGCCGATGATAGCGTCGTCGAATCCGTCACCGTCCATGAACAGTACCTTGTCTTCGCCCATGTTGCTTAGCTCTTTGCTTAGCATCTCTCTGTTGTCTAACACTTAGTGTCTCCTAGTCTTGAGCTACCATCAAGTGCCCTTTCGGACACCATACGGTAGCTGTGTCTATCGCTTCGACATGCAGTTCGCATTTGTCGCATTTGTATTTAATTATTCTATTGTACTCTTCTGTCATTTGCAACCCTTATCTTGTGTACCTCGTATTATAGCAGCTCTTTACCCTTCATCACTCTCACTCACCCACTCATCACATCACCTCACCTCTCTCTCACTTCATCACCTCACCATCATCATCGCCATCACCTTACCTCATCACCCTCACTCATCTCACTCACTCATCTCACTCATCACCCCTCTCCCCTACTCCTCTCTCACCTTCCACTCACCCTTCCCTAACCCCTCACTCATCACCTCACCTCTCATCACCTCTCATCACCTCTCATCACCTCATCATCGCATGCCACTCAACACTACAAACCAAAGCTGTCATAACTCCATAGCTTTTCTAAAGTTTCTAAAATACTTTGCGTAAAGAGTTGCAATCTTACCTGAACTTTGATACGATGTAGTTACTGGAGGAAATACCGACAGTAGAAAGGATAAGAATTGGTACCGATACTGATAATGGGAACACTCCCATTATTGCTGGTGATGATCGTACTTACGAGTAGGATCTGATCCTCATCACAACCTGAGAACGTTGTAAAACTACTCAATCTTAGAAACACTGTATTATAGTCAATAAAACTGCACATATTGACATGTTTCTGTAATAGCTTATCAGCATGAACACTATTGATCGACTTATCGCAGGAGTGTACCTCGC
>Ga0098037_1000409_pt1 | contig 22822 bp, 25 predicted proteins | sample 5_EtaG_FD_75050 | JGI IMG/M metagenome (GOLD analysis project Ga0098037, IMG submission 75050) | Marine viral communities from the Subarctic Pacific Ocean - 5_ETSP_OMZ_AT15132 metaG | ecosystem: Environmental > Aquatic > Marine > Oceanic | place: Pacific Ocean | collected 2015-01-08 | reverse complement strand
GTACACCAATAATACAGTGAGCTTTTGTTAGCAGCCCTTCGTGGGCTGCTGCGAAAAGTTCAATAGAACTTTAAATGCAAAGAGGAGTGCAAGTTTATGGAGACAGAATTTTATTTTGTAGCTAAGTGGAAGGCTGGTCAGTTGATCGATGGCAATATCGATGTCGATGCTGCTGTTGCTTCTGCTGGGTTGGAAGCAACAAAGTCGGACAAATGTTTGACTATAGTAACGCATGATCAAAAATATCATGCCTACATCATCGATCAGGATCAGTACGACAATTTTTGTGAGTGGGTCTGCTACGAGTGGATCGACAGCTTTTATGGCAATTACATGTCAGTCGTTGATGCCTTAAACCTTCACGACATTCAAATCAAACGCACAAGCTTAGAGGAGAAATTGTAAATGCCTAACCATTGCTATCAAGAAGTGTACGTCCAAGGCCCACGGGCCATGGTGCACGAATTATTTTTTAACGTTAGTCTTAATTACCCACGGTTCTGTGACGTTGTTATGCCGCAACCTTTGGCGTCGTTCTCGGAGATTGACCAATACCCAGACGGGCCCATGGACTGGCGCATTACACACTGGGGCACAAAATGGGATGTCTGTGAGGCTGAAATCACCGAGAATTTTCAGATGTCAGATGATCAGAAGGTGGGTAAGTTTGCTTTCAAATGTTGGACTGCGTGGTCTCCGCCCATTCCTATATGGGATCGTTTGACTGGCTGGGGGTTTGATATCTCTGCGTCTTACTTGGACGAAGGTGGAATGTTTGAGGGTAAATACAGGAACGGCAAGGACAATTGTTGGAAGCCGGAAGAGGGGGTGGCGTGATGGCTAAAGCTTGCAACTGCGATGAGGCAGCCGAGGAACACGAACACTGTCAAGCGTGTGATTGTGTTCTTACTTGGGATGAGAGCGAAAACTATTGCCGTTGGTGTGTAGAGCGCATGGCAGAGGAGAAACTGTGATGGGAGAATTGAAACCAATTTCAGAGGCTTATGCCGAGGCGGAAGCGTTCTTTGAGCGCGATGACGTGCAAGCTATTTTCCAAGAGGCGTTTACTCTGGCTACGGTGAAGCTGCCTAACTACCAGTTGGGTAAGACTTGGTGGAAACGTATGTATAAAGAGCGACATCCATCCAAACAGATGCGTGATGCTTTGTATGAATTGGAAAAGGATTTGTCGTTCGTCGCGTTTGCACTGAACCGCCGTGTCCAAAGCGTTAAGATAAAGGATCAAGAGTGATGACCAAATTTCATGATGAGATTAATCCCATAAACCCAAATTACCACGGCAGTCAAAAATTGTTTTATTTTGGCAAAGCAAAAATATCTAAGGGCGTTAATTTATGGGCTGGTACGTGGAAAAGAATTAATGAGATCGATGGCAAACGCCTCGAACTTGAAGGTCGTGGTTTTAATCTTGATGAAATCGATGAAGTAAAACTATCCCGTGAGGGGTTAGCTAAAATTTTAGGAGATATGTAATGGAGTATGAGGAGATACTTATCGCGCTTCAGCCGATGCGCAAATGGAATGATTTCGCAAATTCTTTGGTTCAGCAATATGGAATGAAGGGTGATCTGACTGAGAACCAGTGGAATGCGGCAGAGCGAATGATCCTAAAGACCAGAGCAACCGCTGAGCGGAAGGCGTCTATGACAAGAGACGTGGATGTCTCACGCATCAAAGAGCTTTTGGAAAGTGCTAAGGTTAAGAAGCCTGTATTTCGGGCGAATGAACTATCGTTCTCGCTTGCACCAATGAGCGGGAAAAATGCTGGGGCAGTATATGTCAAGCGCGGATCAGACTATCAGGGCAAAATTGTGGGTGGGACTTTTACCCCATCAAGTGGCTGCGCAAACGGCACGGCAGACAATATTGTTACTGTGTCGGCTGACCCACGAGGTGAGGCAGTAAGGCATGGCAAAGAAACAGGGCGATGCTCCTGCTGCGGCAGGACGTTGACTGATCCTGTATCAATTGAACTGGGCATTGGCCCAATATGTATAAATAACTGGGGGTTATAATGAAACTATCACAAGCAAAAAACATCGTGAAGGCAGCAATCAATCACGCAATGTCTCTAAAGGATGGGCGTGATGCCCAGTACCTTGTGCCTTATCTGGTATCCGGTGCTGGGATTGGCAAGACAACTCGCGTAAAAGACATTGGTAAGGAGCTCGACATCCAATGCTCAATACTCTCGCTGGCTCAATATGATGCTGGTGAACTGGCTGGCTGGGTTGTGCCCTCTGACGATGGTGAGCGGATGGAACGCAAGCGTCCAGACTGGATGCCTACTGAGGGTAAGGGCATTCTTTTTCTTGACGAGCTGGCGCAAGCTCCAGTTGCGAACCTCAATATTGCAGCGCAGCTCACCAACGAACGGCGTGTAGGCGCACATCACCTACCAGAAGGGTGGGTGATTGTTGCGGCTGGCAACCGCATGTCTGACCGAGCTGGCACTAACAATCTGCCAACACACTTGCGTGACCGCCTGATGTTCTTAGACATCGAAGCTGATCTGGATGACACGATAGCATACTACTACAGTGTCGGGGTGGACGAGCGCGTGTGTGCGTTCCTGCGCTTTCGTCCTGAGTGGCTGCACAAGTTCGACAGAGACGCGAATGCTTGCCCGTCACCACGTTCGTGGGAGCGTGTTTCGTCAGTGCTTAGCTGGGATATCGATCCAGTATGCCTTCAAGAGGCAATCGCTGGGCAAGTTGGTCGAGGTGGCTGCGCTGATTTCATGGGCTTCTTGAAGCTGTATGACACAGTCCCAGACATCAACGAGCTGATTGCAAAGCCACAATCTGCAAGCATTTCGGATGATCCTGCGGTCATGTACGCAGTGTGTGCAGCGCTGGCTACACGCATGAACAAGTCCAATGCAGCTCAGATCGTGCAGTACTTGCAGCGCATACCGCAACAAGAGTTCGCTGCCTTTGTGATTAAGGATGCACTGAACCGTGACACTGACCTAAAGCAAGTGAAGGCAGTGCGTGACTGGGTGATGACCAGCGGCAAGCACTTAATCTTGTAACATCTAAAGAGCAGCCATCTTAAATCTAATTTGGCTGCTTTTGTTCTATTGAACTTTTTCTTGAGGAGAAAATTATGGACGCACAAACTAAAGTTTCACGTTCAATAACTAAACTTGTAATATCTCATCCATTTTTTGGATCAATTGCCCTGTCGGTCAAGGTCGATAGTGATCAGACAATTGGCACAATGTGTACAGATGGCGTATCAATACTGTGGTCACCTGACTTTGTCGATAGTCTGTCAGAGGCTGAAGTGACTGGCGTCTTTGCTCATGAGGTCTTGCACATCGTTATGAAGCACTCATTACGCCGTGGCAATCGTGATCCAGAGCTTTGGAATATAGCATGTGACTTTGCCATTAATGAAATACTTCTGATTGACGGCGGGTTCTCTTTGCCAGAGGGACGGCTGCATGATCCACAGTACGAGGGCATGACTGCCGAGGCTATCTATGATCGGTTGCCAGAGGACGCAAAGGAACAGTTCTCTGGCGGCTCTGCTTTTGGCGAGGTAACTGACCTCAAAGAAATGTCTGAAGCTGAGTGCAAGCAAGTTGAGGCTGACATCGACAGTAAGGTAATGATGGCTGCTGCTGCTGCTAAGGCAGTTGGAAAACTACCAGCGGCTATTGATGATATGGTTCAGAGAATGAAGCAAAGCCAAGTTGATTGGCGCGATGTTCTCCGCCGTTTCGTTGGCGGTGATCAGCCTGATGACTACACTATGCGTAGGCCAAACAAAAAGATGTATCACACAGCGCGTATAATTGCGCCAAGCGTAGATCGAATTGGTGCTGGTGATATTGTGCTGCTGGTCGATAGCAGTGGGTCAGTCTCTGACCGTGAGCTTGAGTATTTTCTTGGTGAGATGAACGCGATCAGTGAGGACATCAAGCCATCATCAATCACAGTGATTACGTTTGATGCTAGAGTTCAAACCGTAAGCCGTTATGAGCAGGGCGAGGTCATCGAAAGCATCAAGGTAAATGGTCGAGGCGGTACGGTCATCACGCCAGCGTTCCAATACGTTCAAGATCATGCAATAAATGTAGACAATATGGTTGTGTTCACTGACATGGGCATCTTTGATTACCCACCGTCACCAGAATATCCAGTGCTGTGGGTTTCGTCCTATGAAAATGCAAGACCTGCGCCATTCGGTGAGACAACTTACCTAAAATATTAGGGGATGATCAATGAGAAAAAAAATGTCTACAAGGGATCAGTCCCGAATAAACAGGGTGAACAGCGAGAGTGTTACAATACCGCTGCCACCTTGGGAAAAGAAAAGCATAAGTGCCTTTGATAGAGTGGAGTTAAACTGGCTTACTGAAAGGCTGCACTCTGCACAGAATGAAGCATGGTCAACAAACCCACGTAAGGGAGCGAGAGAGGAATTAGATACTAGTCGTAAGGAATTAAATTGCTTTAAGCAAAAGTTACGAAACAATGGATATGAAGTGTGAGGAGAAAAAAATGCAAATAAAGGAATACAAAAAATTAGAAAGTCTAAGGACTGCGGCACATGACATGCGTGTATCATTTAAAATTAAAGGTGATGCTAATAAGGAGTTTGCTTTGGGCAGAAAATATGCCCTCAAAAATCTAAACGTTTATCGTGATATGAAAACTAATTTTGGCAATGATGTGACCAATCAAGTTATTAATTTGTACAGCTCTACCTGTGGTGAGATATCTAAAACAAGGAGCTTGTTACGTCGATACGAATACCAGCGAACACCCATCAAGGAAGCCACAGTTCTTTCAGTAGAAAAATCCTTAATGACATTGAATATGTTGTTTCCAAAATCTCATTGGTCTGTGAATGTCGATAAGGATATATGGATTTCGATTGGCTCCTCCGAATATCATGACAATGTAGTTGGCGTAAAGATTACTTGGCTAAAGAAAGTTTTCGAGAAAGGAATACACAGAGTAAAAGCTGGTGACGGCATGAGGTTTATTATGGACGCTGATGAAATAAACTCACCACGGCTTAAAGCCGAGGGGATAAAAGTTTTTAAAGTACAGTCACTCAAATACAAAAAGAGAACAGGCTCAATCAGTGAAGCTTGGGTTATGAAATATGATTACAATTATGGTGATCAGATTACAGCAATACATGAGAAGCTGAGTAGAGCAGAGAGCCTAATCAATCGACGTATCAAATCTAAAGTTGAGCAGCTTCTGTTGAAGTAAAATTTGTAAGGAATTAAATATGAGTGAAGAACATCCAAAAAATGAAATGAAAATTATTAACGAGGCAATAAAGAATTTGCCCAGTGATGTATCCCCTGAGTTCCTGTGCAATCTAATAGCAAACATCATTGTGAGCTATGGGTTGTTTGACGAGATTGCAGAGATACAAGTGGGAACAATCTTCTGCGCTTCAAAAATTATAGAGGAGATGCAGGAGAGGGTGATCCATTAAAAAGGAGCAGCGTATTAGTTCACAACGCGCTGCTCCAGTATCGATAGAGTAAGATCACATTCTTGAGGAGAACAAATCTAAACAACAGTTAGCACTGAGCGAGACTATCGTCAAACAGTTTCTCTACATTTAGATATCAAGTCCTGTATAAAGCTCAACATGTGGCGTTGATCCATTGGGTATTGTGCAACCTCTACACCGTCCACCCACACAAAAATCACTGGGCCTTCGCTGCCCGGTCTAACAGTCAGTAATGTTTTAGAGGTCGAAAGGATGGTCATTCTCATACCCTCTCGGCTCAGAGATATCTTCAAGGAACGCATCGAACCTATGTTCTTTGTACGTTGATGTGACAGTGTCGAAGTCTAGCTCTGCCACGCCCTGCTTACCAACCCATGAGAAGCGGCACTTCCAGATGTGGATTTGAGATGTCATGGTGTTCACTGGGTCAGGCCTGTGCACAGTCAGGCCAACGTCTGCCTTAGCAAACCATGCTGCACTGCCAGAAATATCATAGCCTTTTGGTGGTGGTATATCCCCGTTTTTATCCCGCATCATTTTAGTTGGATGCGCAACAAACCAGATGTGTATTCCATGTGCTTGTGCGAATACACGCAGCCGAGTTAAAACTTCAGAGACCCAGTCAGTCTCACTGATGTCCTTGCCCTTCTGGATGTAGTTGTACGGATCAATTACCGCCCCTCTAACACCATGACGTAGGACAGCAACCTTGAGACGCTCAATAATACTATCTATTGAGCAAAGAGAGCCATCTGCTTGATATAAAAAAGAAAAGTTCGATTGAACAAATTCTTTTCCCATCTGCAATTCGTCTGGGGTTATGCGACTTGTCATGCCTTTGAAGAAAGGCTTTCGCACAAACTTACTGATCAGTTTGGCAATGTGTAATCGTGGTTCATTTTCAAAGGAGCAAATTGCAAACTTCCAATTTTTAGATTGAGCCATGTTGACCATGATCTGATCTACAAATTCTGATTTGCCAGACGAAGGGTGACCTGTGACGATAGTCAACTGACCAGCAACAACGCTGTATATCTCATCAACATTGTCATAGCCCGTGCTTTCGCCGCGTCCCATGCCCTTGTCATAAATCTCTTCGAGCTGCTCATAGAAATGACTTGCGTCATACAGCCCCGACACAGGCCAAGGCTTGGCCTTTGCTATGAAACTATCAACGCCATCTGTTCCATGCTTTAGCAGGACATCGTTTGCGTCCTTGCAATCCTCTGGATAATCTACAACCCAGCAACGATCCTTGCCTATGCGCCTCGCCATTTCTTCTGCCATTGCCTCGCCCGGCGCATCTGCATCAGTGGCAATAATTATTTTTTCGGCACGTTCAATTTGATCTTTAGCATCCCATAAAAATTTAAACTTGTTATCATCTGAAGGGTCAACCTGACCATCAACGACTTTCATAACTGCGCCGTTTGGTACTGATACTACGCTATCGTATCCTGTTTCCATCAGAGCGAGGGCATCCATCTCACCCTCGACAATGATCAAGACATCGTCGGCAATTACATTTTCAATATTAAAAAAGGTTTGAGGTGATCCGTTGCAGGAAAAACCTTTGGCCTCAATTGATTTTATTTTTGATGCGTAAGTCTGTCCTTTGTTCGTGTATGGGAAGAACAGACACTCGGTCTCGCTCCCAACTGCTTGAACAAAGTGTGTGCCAGAACGAACACCTGCCTTTTCGGCAGTTTCTTTTGATATCCCTCTGTCACTCAAGCTTTTTAACGCCGCGTCAGATAGTGATGTTGTTTTAATTTTCTTTGCTACACTCATTTTTCTCACTCTAAAATTGATCTTCTCTTCAGTCGGCACAATACCCTGCTGGTCACAGTGCCAGCATTGATAGAGTACCCTATCATTTTCAATTTTGAGTGAGAGAGTTCTGTCTTTTTTTTTCTTGCGGCTATGACCACAAGCTGGGCAGATTATTTTGTGTTGACCTGTTCCTAACCTGTGTGCCTCGCCGCGCAATTGATCTTCAATTTGCACAGTTTGGTCCTCTCGCTCTATCGATAACGACGATCATAGGCGCGGGGAGTGGCCCAGTCAACGAAGCTTTTTGTGCCAGCTAATAATATAATTATATATATTATATATATTATATATACTCTCTCTCTTAGAGAGAGAGATATTATAATTATTATATAACTGGAATATTATCCACATCACAGGCACTCACACGTATGTGTGTTCGCGGGTTGTCTCTATCTAGCTGCCAATAAATAAACTTCTGCTTTACCTGTCTGTCATTTTTATAGATCGGCCCCTGCATGCAATCCAATATGAGGCTCTCATCAAGATCGGGCCGTCGAGTAGCGTAGTAAATAATCATCTCAACTTTTACATCCTCAACGATCAGATCGTCTAGCTTGGGGCATTGTGCCTCGAACATTTTAACATAGCCTCGCGCCTTGTCAGACTTGATAAAAGCTGGCCTTCCTCTGATAACAACGGCCTTTCTGCTGTTAGCTTTCGATGCTGGCTCACCTAAAATTGAGAACGATATGCTCTCCATTACTACCCCCCAAAGAACTATTTGACACTAAATTACCAAGATGATACTAACACAAACAGAGTGAGGAACAAACATGAAAATAACAAATCGATTTAACCTTCCAGAGGTTTTTGAAAACTTTGTACGTGCGGATAAATATTCGCGTGGCAAATCAGACATCAGCATTACACAGCTAATTGACAGCCCAAGCATTCGTGTGAAGCGACAGAAGTTCGCTGACAAAATGGAGATGGATGTTGTGGATCGCGTGTGGTCTTTATTCGGCACAGCCGTTCACCATGTACTCGAAACAACCGAGAGCGATGGCAATGTCAAAATGGAAGAGCGGCTATATGCCAACCTACAAGGATGGAATATTTCTGGAGCTCTTGATCATCAAGAAGTTTTGAAAGATGGCACTGTGCAGATCACAGACTACAAGGTCACATCTGTCTGGTCTGTCTTGTTGGGCATAAAGGTCGAGTGGGAGAGGCAGCAAAACTGTTACGCTTGGCTCGTCGAGAACTCCGACACAGGCATCAACAGACACAAGCAGGTCAGCAACATTCGCATCTGCGCAATCCTTAGAGACTGGCAGCGTAAACGTGCTGAGTTCGATAAAGAATACCCGCAATCCCCAGTCGTTACAGTTGACCTTCCATTGTGGTCTTGGAATGATCGTCTTGATTATATTAGCGATAGAATATCAGTGCATCAGGATGCACAGATGGCTTATGATTTTGATGGAGAGCTTGGCACATGCTCTGACGCAGACAGATGGTCTAAGCCTGACACATGGGCGGTAAAGAAAAAGGGATTGAAGCGAGCCGTTAAGGTCTTCGATAGTGAAGAGGAAGCTAACTCCCACGCAGAACAGCAAGACGCTTGGTTCGTTGAGCATCGTGAGGGCGAAGCTACCCGTTGTGTTGGGAACTACTGTTCGGTAGCCGACTTCTGCCCTCAGTTTCATCAATCATAAGATGGACAAAAGTTCAATAGAACAAAAAGCAAAATCCAATAATGCAGAGTTAGTGGAGCGCGTTTTATTTCTTGAAGATGCACTGACCTTGATACGCGACGTGGCAAATATCAGTGAGGGTGTCGAGTGGTATGCGTTCGTTGCAGACAAGGCACTGAAAGGTGAGGACGATAATGAATGATGACTTGAAAGAAAGGTGGTGGGCTTGGCATAAAAAAAATCCACATGTCTACAAACTATTTGAGGAGTTTACACTGAGGGCAATTAAGAAAGGACACAGAAAGCTTAGTGCTTGGCTGGTTGTTAATAGAATACGCTGGGAGACCAGCATCGAAACGACTGGCAGTGACTTTAAAATAAGCAATGATTTTATTGCGCTATACGCAAGATACTTCATGCATAAAAATCCTAAGTACGATGGGTTCTTTAGGATAAAGAAAATGAAAAGAGCTGAGATTGAAGGAGAAGCAAATGTCGAAGACTAATACGTCAGTGTGGGAAACACTTTCATCCGTAAACGTAAATGAAAACAAGGAAAATAAAAACGGCTTGAGTTATTTGTCGTGGGCTTGGGCTTGGGGTGAGGTTAAAAATAAATACCCTGATGCAAGCTATGAAGTTCAAGACAATGTCATCTACCCAGATGACACGGTCGAGGTACGTGTCAGTGTAACTGTAATGGATCAGACCTACATGATGTGGTTGCCCGTCATGGACTACCGCAATAAGGCTATCGCTGGCCCAACTTCTAGGGACATCAGTGATGCCAGAATGAGATGCTTGGCTAAGGCAATCGCAATGCATGGTCTAGGTCATTACATATATGCTGGCGAGGATATCCCTCAGAGCGCCCCAGAGGAGCCTAAGAAGGGTAAGAAGGCCAGCCCATCACCTGCACCAGCCAAGAAGAAAGAGGCCGCTCCTGTGGCCCCTCTAGCGTCAGAAGATAAAACCCCTGATGTTGTGAGTGGTGAGGCCGAGGGTGATGTTAAAAAGACTGACGGCTGGAACATGGTAACCACTGCGTTCATGGAATTTATACCGACACATAATAGCGAGGAAACAATCAAACAGTTCTGGCTCAAGAACAAATCCGTCCTTGAGCAATTGAAGAATGCAAAACCTCACGACTACGAGGAAGTGCTTGAAACATTTAAAAAGAGAAACGCTGAACTTAAAGGAGAAGCAGCATGAGTCAACAATACCCCGCATCAGGAGTTCTATTCCAGAACGACAGGAAGCAAAATCAAAACCAGCCAGATTATACTGGCACTATAGAAGTTGATCCAGAGCTTGTGCGTGATTTACATGCTCAGCTTGAGTCTGGAAACGAAAGGCCAAAGGCGAACCTTGCAGGATGGAAAAAAGTATCAAAGAATGGAAAGCCATTTCTCTCATTGCGCAGCGACTTGTTGCTAGAGCGAAAGAACGGCGGCGGATATCAAAAGCAATCAGGATATCAAAACAATCAAAACAATCAAGACAAATTAGACGAGGATGAAATACCGTTCTGATGTTGATCCCAAAGACCAAGCGACTTGTTAATGAAGGATATTTAAAGTCCTTGCGTGGACAACCTTGCTTGGTCTGCGGTCAGGGTGGTGAGGCTCACCACCTTATGAGAGCAGAGGCCAGAGGGATAAACAGAAAGACCAGTGACAACTGGGCCGTCCCTCTGTGCCACGCATGCCACATGAAACTTCACGCATATGGAGATGAGCAAACGTGGTGGGACTTGGAAGGCATAGACGCCAAGAGTTGGGCATCAAAGAATTGGAAACAATATAATGAATGAAATAAGGAACTCTGCTTTAAGTTTTGAATCTGTAAAGGTTTCAATGTCTCAAGACAGAAATGGAATTATACTTCGTCTAAACGTACACCCTAATGATTGCCCCCCAGAGTTGCATACTGATTGGGTCGGCACACGTTACATGGTTGCGATGGTCAGACTGAATGATCAGGACGAACCAGAAACACGGGAGAACCAAAAGCACATTGAAAGAATGATAGCGTCTGCTGGATTGCTATGCCGTAACGAAGATTTCTGGGCATACCTGACAGATGTGGGCGCAGAATTTGTTACCTCAGAAAATGATGCGGCAGATTCCATACGCAAATCATGCGGGATTCGATCACGCTCTGAGTTCAGAGATAATTCAGAGGCCCGTGATCAATTCGAAAAACTAAGAGAAGGATTTAAAGAATGGAAAAAATAGCGAAAAATAAAATCAATACTTCTGAATTTGGAGATGAAAGACTTCTTCTGCAAGTGAATGACATAGCAGAGATGTTATCTGTTCACCCAAAAACTATGTACGCATACATCAAAAAAGACAGCTCATTCCCCAAGCCAATTAGCCTTGGCCCTCGAATGCGGCGGTGGAGAAGAGAAGATATTTCCGACTGGATTGCTACAAAATAATATAGCAATTTATGGAATATTTTACAGCAATGCTTATCGTTTACACGCTGCGAGACGTGCAGTTTGAGGCAGAAATCTACTACGAAACTGAGAGGCTGTGCGGAGATGCGTTGATGGATGGTTCTGATTTTTTTAAAACAATCTACAAACACGAGCGCGACACGTTAATCCGCTGCATCCCAACAGATATACCGTCTAAATCACCAAGACCTAGACTGAGGAGAACAAATTAATGAGAGACTGGAATGGCGCATACAGAAGTCCAGATACCCTTAAAATATGGGAGCTATCTAGAGATGGTTTGTCTGCTAGAGAAATTTCAGCAAGGCTGGGGTTCAAATTTAATAAAGTAAACTCCGCGTTAAGGCGGGGACGCGAGGCAAATATTTTGCCGCCAGCTCCAAAAAAACCAATATCATATGTTCGTCATCACAAAAATTATTTGAGACTGGGATCAATATCTACTGTCTTGGACGATCTCACAAATGAACAAGTTGACTGGCTGGCTGCACAGACCCGGCAACTCGGTTGTGAAACGGTGGCGGAATTTATTTTGGAACTGGTGCGTGATGCTCACGCTGATGAGGAGCTAAAGAATGGATAAAAAAATATCCTTAGAGGACGAGGCAGTATTGAGATATCTGCGTGGGCAAGTGGATAAATTACAAGACGAAAGATACAGGCGGTTAGCCAGTCCATCTATTAAAAATGAACTACACATTGCTCAAAGAGACCTAAAAGATTTTACAGATGAACTCAGAAAAAAGGGAAAGAGAATATAAGTTCAATAGAACTAAATGTTCTGCATCAACTTGTTCGCTTTGTTCTGAAGCATAAGTATTCTAGTATCAATCTTATCTTCAAGCTCTCTACGTTTATCGTCTGTGATCCTTTGGTTTGATCTAATCATTTTTAATTTCTTGCGCAGCTTCATTATAGCTCTGTCTATTTTGTTAACAGGCTCCATGATTAAAATAGTTTCTGGATATCTATTGCGTAGACCTATAGCTCTCTGACGATCCCCGTCTTGCATTGCTGCTCTGAAGGAACGACGAACGGCAAGAACATCATCACGTTTCTCATAGTAGTCACCAGCACGATCCTTGTCTGTGACTGCTGTGAAGAACTTGTTCATGATGGGTGTGGTTCTAATCATATCAGATTCCCATCCACCCATAGCCGCATTGGGTATGTTGGATGTAGCAGTGTCTGCCGCCTGATTAACAAGACGCCCTAAGCCACCAGTCATGAAGCCAAATATGTGTTCAATTACATCTGGCTGAACATCCACACGCATTCCAAGTATCTCACCGGGGATGTAGTCATCCCCCCTGCCGAGGGTGTCGTTAATAAACTTAGATGTCCATACCGCTGATGGGCTTGTAGTTGACCAGTACAACCCACTGCGAGACAGATGAGGTTGATATGGGGATAGCTCTTTGTAAACTGGAGCGTCTCTAAAGTCTTTGTTGGTCAAGAGTTCAACTGGAAGGTCTCCAACTGTGGGAGACAAGAAGGTAAGTGCGCTATTGCCACCAAATGGATTGATCATTTCAGTTACATAGCTAGTAAGCTCTTTCGCCGCTTGCTGTGGAGTATAAGTGCCTTCACTACCAGCCGCGCCTCGAATTAAGTTTGATGTAACGCGCCCAAAGTTGAACAAGGTATTTAGGCCATAGGCCATAGGTATCTTTGTGTAAGTACCATCACCATTTAGATCAGGTAAAATTAAGTTGTGACCAAGAGTGTACTCACTGATATCATCATAATCATTAACTCCGTCCTCATCATCATCATCAGATATTGCAGCGTTAATCTGATCCATCATAAATCCAAAGACAACAATGGAAGCCGCAAGCTTCCTTGCCTTCTTGCTGTTAACAAGAGAATTAAAGATAGCCATGGAGCCTTGCATCGATGCGTTGAAGAACAAGTACATGGAGTTCAGGCCGTTCTTGTATTCGCCACCTTTCTGAAAGTTTGTAGTCAGGTTTCTCGCTGCGAATGCAGCACGTTTTAAAGCTTCTTTCTTTGGCACATTTTGTGCCTCAAGGCTGGAGACCATCGTATCAAAGAATGCCAACCTTGTTGAGTTTTCAACAGCACTGTTAACAGCTTCAACGGTATTCAATAGACTTGCGCCCTTGCCTAAGAAACTTTTCTTTACCTTTTCTGTTAGTCCTTGGTTGTCCGCAGCAACCATATTACCAATAGTGCTTTCAATATCTTGAGATGCACTAACCAAATTAGACATTTGATTCAGCACATTCTGACCGCCATTTTCGTAGAACTCTTTGTATCTATTGGCCCAGTAAGGATTAGCGTTCTCCTTGCCGTTCAGTACTTTTAGTAATGCCCAAAACGCCTTCGGGACATTCTTAATGATATCCTTTGAAGAGCCTTTCATTTCGTACTGCTGCGCATTGAAGATGGCAGTTTCAATATCACGAGGCCAGTTTGATAACAGGAAGGAAGGGTTATAACTTGTCAGTAGGTTTGCATAGAACCTTGTGATGTTGTGCAAGAACCTTACCGCAGCATTAGCTTGCTTAGGAGACAGAGTTCCCTTCATTGATGTGGCAATTTTTTCATCAAGCAATAAAAGATATTCTTTGCCGTCACGACGGACCGCTAAAATTGGTTGATCTGGATCATTAAAATCACGATCAGGAACATAGCGAATGCTACCATTGACCATGGCACGTTTCATCGGATGCTTATCCAAGACCCTTCCAAATTCAGAAGTATCAATGTCCTTGCTCTCAAGAAGCTTCAGTAATGATTGACCAACCTTGTTACGCTCGGACTTGTCGATTGCTTGATGATGCTGAACAGCTACGTTGGCGAGTATATCTCCCGCATAACTTGATCTGCCCAGAGCAGATATGTTTGGTTTGTTCTTGGAGCCATTCTTGTTTGTTGATGTAAGCACACGCTCATCAGCAACATCTAAACTTGATTCTGGATCAGCGTACCCACGTAATGGAACGTAACTTCCATACCTCTCAAACTCTACCTTAGTATCGTCATCGATATCTGTATCAAGAAGGTAATCAGGGATTAACCCTCCATCAATATATGTTTGGTTTGTTTGCTTGATGATGTCGTGAACCTGACGATCCACCTCTTTCAATGCACCACGTTTAAGCTCTGGCAACCCACCAACAAAGGCCATAATCTTATCAGCCTCAGCGTTAGACATACCAGAGCCATCCACGATCTTACCCTTAGACAGTTCTGATATACGAGCGTTACGCTCCTTGGCATGCAATGCATACAGGTATGCGTTAGCCAAAGCATGTGATCTGTTCTTATGCTTCTCAAGAATTTGACGATAGTAACCAGAGACGCGCTCAAGGGTTCCATTTTCTACATCGTTTATATTTAAATTAGCAACGCGCTCAAGTATCGGTTTGAATAAAGTTCTATCGAACTTTTCTTTTTTAGAGCCAGACACTCCATGAACCAATGTCTCTTGGAAGTAAGCGTCCATGTCCTGCGCTATTACATTCGCACCGTAACGCTCACGTAACTTATCATACATCTTTCCAACAGGAAGCATGCTGTCTTGAAGCTTTGTCATAAAGGCTTCAGTCTTTTCTTTTGCAACCTTGTCCGTAACGAATGGAACCTTGGAAAGATATCTTGCCATTACGTCTTGCACTTTAGTGTAGCGAATTAATTCTGCACGAGCAGCTAAATCACTAGGCCCAATAGAGGGAGTCGATCTCTGACCTACTGTAGAGTACTGAGGTATTCTGCTATACTTGGCGTTGTATGCCGCACGTCTCTTGCCACGCTTGGGAATAGAGGCTCTGTCTTTCTTGTCCAGCATAGGGAAGAAAGTCTTGACGTAGTATACAGGCATGTCTGCCAGCTTCCTGCGTTCCAAGACAAGCTGAAGGGGGGGCGCACTGTGTGTGACATTGTTCCTCCACTCAAGAACCACCCCGTCTTTGGATGGATAACCAGTAACTGATTCACCATCGTTAAAGCCTTGGTTCTGCCAACGTCTCATTATGTCATAAATGGCATTCTCAACACGCTTGTACTTAGAATTATCTATTAGCTCTTTGTCGTGCATGCGGCGATGAATGTGGTGCAGACCCTGACCAACCTCTGTGCCGTTATCAAATTCTTTGTGTGACCCTTCCGGAAGAAGCACTGGAATTTTTGCCACGCCTTCTTGAATAAATCCATATGCATAATCCAATATACCGCCACCCTGTACAGGCGCACGAACTGGGCGATAAGGATTGCTCGGTATGCGGGAGAACATGACAGGTGGACGCCCACCAAGATCGGCATTGGAAAGTGTTTCTTCTGCAATTGCTCGCTCTTCAGCGGTTAAGCCTTCATAGGCTCCACGCTCTTCGATAACAAGTTTTCTGGGTCCAAAGAAATCTCCGTCTCTGGCTGGACTAAGTTCGACAGTTTCTGCGTTAAGCTGGTCATCTGCTTGGAGTTCATTAGAGATAACGCCGACTCTGTATCTGTCTGAATCGGGGAGTGCGCTTTTAATTTTGTCATCGTTTACACCTCTTTTTTTCAATACATAGATTGCGCCATCAGCGTAATCATTATCTTCTCCACGCCCTTTACGTACACCGCCAGCGGCAAAGATACGTTTCTCAGCATACCACATGAGTGCCTGAATATCAGCATTGGTTAGCTCTAGTCCTAAAGATTTCTGAAGGATTTCTTTAGCGCGTGATGTAACGTCACGCATAGCTGAGCGATCTCTTACTCCTCTTGGGTCTTCCTGAAGTTGAACTTTTATGTTGCTAACATATGTACCAACATTCTTTAAGAAAAGAGTTCTATTTGGCCTAGCTTTTTCAGCAATCCTTCTAGTCTGCGCATCACCACGGCTGTATCCTTCTGCCTCAAGCTCTTCGATCTTGTCGTTGTAAGCTTTCTTGTAGAAATCACGCTCATATATTTCATTCATAATGGGAATGATGTCTTGCATGTCTGAGCGATTGATCTTCTTTGTGTCTAAACGAGCAGCGGCTAAAGATAAAATATCTTGGTCTAACTTTCGAAGAGAATCCTTGCTCTTTATTTGATTCCATATTCCATCGATATTATTTTCTATTGTTTTTTCAGTAACAATTTTAATTGGATTGCCACTTACACGATTAACAAAGCGCATCCACCAGCGGTCCATTGTAATAGGATCAAAGTTACCACGTAAATTGCGATAGAAACCGTTACCAATTTTTGGACCCAGAAGGTAGGCAACAGAAACCATTTCCTTTGCGCCTTCACTAGTATTAGCCACTAACTTTTTGGGCAGGTCTTTTTTCTCTACCCCAAGAACACTAGCAGTTAAATCATCAAGCCTGTTTCTTTGCACCTCAGTCATCAACAACTCATTGATTTTTACTGGCGTGTATCCCTGATCTGTAAGAATATTCCAGAACTCAAAGGCGGAATGCATGGATGAACCTTGCGCTCCCCTTCCTTTGATAGGAAACTTACCATCCTGATTACCTCTTAATGACTCATACTGCTGTGCCGCAAAGTCGTAGTTATCTGTAACTGCTAATCCATTAGACGTGACGGCTGTGGCAAAGTCGAAAGCAACTTCTGCGTTGGGGTCGTACTCTGGGTTCTTTGACCCATCGTACAGGACAGGAGATACCTCTGGGTATTTTACTGATAGAATACGCTTAGCAAGTTTAAGTGTTGCGTCATACCATCCAATTGCATCACTGCTAGATAACAGAGCTGCCTCTGCCTCTGCCGCAAATATATTTGCAACCTCATCACGATCTTGCTCTGAATTTATAATGTCATAGCCACGAGTGCCGCGCAGACTTAACAGCTTGTTCGCAAAGCTTACTAGTGTTTCTGCGCCTTGCTTAGCAGTGAACAGGGGCTTGCCTGTCTCGGGATCAAGGTAGTCTAGAATGCTGGCATTACGTTGCTCTTGTGTAAGAGGTATCGTTAGCCTTGAGAGCTTAGGTTTAGCCGTATCAATCATCACTGATTGAGGCTTGCCAGAACCAGAACGCACCACAAGCTCTCGCTCATCTGGATTGCCTACAAGCAAAATATCATTCTTCGAAACTTTAAATGAAGACTTTTTTCTCTTGGCAGAAGGATCAAAGTACCCTTCTATTCTAGTTACATTTATTGGCTTACCGCCATATACCCTATCAAGATTTGTCTTTAAAACTCTTTTGTATTCTGGGTAATTTTCGCTTTTAAATATTCGACTTAAAGAGCTTCTATTATTATTCATGACATAATCATCAACAAGTGAAGCGATGTCTGGGAACTCAGATAGCGCACCATCCTCTCCCATTGTCATGAATAATTCGCTGGTTCCTAATCCTTCAGTAAGCTGTTCTTTTTCGAGGGCGTTACGGTTATCCCTTGCTCTCGCAAAACGGCTACCAATTTCCTCAAGTCTTCTGCTATATCCGATTGCGGCGTCACTTGAATAAGCTCCACCTTCTTTGAGTTGTCTGATTCCATCATTTGTACTTATCACCTCTTTATTGTTTAGATCAAAGATAGCAATCTGCTCCGCAGCCTCTGCAATATACAGAGCATCTTCAAGCGTTGGAACGATCAATGTGTTGTCTAAGTAATACTGACCACTATCGCTGTCGAGCCATCCACCTAGATATACAGGATTTCCTACCGCTCTTGCAATATCCTTATTGTCTTGTAAGTAATCTAATAATACTTCCTCTGGAAGGTTTTTGCCGACAATTACTTCCGCTTCTTTAAGAGGCGCAACACTATACCCACCAAGCACAGGTTCATAGGTCTCTGAAGAGACAGTATATCCATCTGGATTATTTCTGATTAACTCTACGAGGCTAGGTATATTTGGAGAACGAGCAAGACGAGAGAACTTAGGTTGATCTTCAAGAGGTATTCCAGTGACATCTATATCTGAAGAAGTAACCCCAGTATCTGCAGTTTCTTTAAATGACTGTGAGGATATATCTTGGTCATAGTCAGGAGCTAGCCTTTGCTCCCAAGTGAATGATGGCATGAGGCCTATCTTCTGATCTGCAAAGATAGTATCCACGACACTGGCATTTTTGTTCTGCTCTCCGTAAGGCCCATAATTAAGCCAAGAATTTTGTCCACGAGTTTCTGAAGTCAGAGCCTTTAGGGCATCACCAGTAAAGAGACGGGCATGAGCTTGCCATGCATTTTCCTCCCCACGCGCACGGAACCCTGCACCTTCAAGTCCATGACCAAAGGTATCGTGAACAGCACGGAAAAGATCATTGGCAAGAACCCGCTTTGGAGGTCCATCAAGAGAGCCAGAAGGCCACATAAGACCCGTGTCCTCTACCATAGGATTATCATCTGTATTGCCTAAGAAGATATCATCCCCGTACCCAGCTTCTGTAGCATACACAGCCATAGTCTGGTTCTCACGAAGGTCACGCATAGCGTTCCACGGATTGCCATCATATGGATCATTTGTTTCGTCAAAGAAATAAAACTTATAACCGTTGTCAACTAAGGCTGCATACTGATCGGCAACTTGCTTTATAAGATCGGCATAAGCAGCCTTAACAACAGGGTTGTTAGGCGCGTGAGGCATCTTTTCATAAGCATCTGAAATTCTCTCAGCAAACTTAGGATCAACAGAAACGTACTCGCCTTGACGTTTGTAATCTATTCCTGATTGATTTGCGTAAGCCTCTGCAATATTGACGAGCCTGACATCTGGTCCTGCTGCCCCAGCAACTTGCGGCGAGCCATCAAGCGGCGTAATTTTTCCGCGTGAATCGACTGCTCCTCGGTCTCCATCTCTTCTTTTTCTTGAAAGTTCTTTTTCACTTATTGTCTCCTCTTGTATGGGACGTTCTACCATATCTGTTAATGGCCTTGAAGCCTTCACTTCAGCTTGAGCTTCTACATATTTTCGTCTGCGTTTGCCAACCGCACCATCATTAATGCCACCAAAGACTTGGTCAACACTGTTGAACCCTCTATCAACATGAGCGCCAACCAGCGAACGGAAGAAATCGCCAATGCGTTTCAACAAAGATCGTGACTGACCAATCTTGTTAAGCTTTCCTGAAGAATAATCACGAAACATTTCTGCGATTGCTTCTTCTTCTAACGAAGAAAGAACACCATTCTTATCTTTCTTTGTAGGTAGTTCAGGGTTTATGCTCGCTGCCCTATCAAAATAAGTATAGGCTCTTGCAGTCTTCTTGCCGTTTACATCTTTAATGTACTTTGTTTTACGAGCTGCCCTTGAGAGAAGACCGAGTTCCTTCTTGCTAAACAACCCCAAGTTTCTAACTGCATGGATTGTCTCATGGTTCATCACATCGGCAAGACGTTTATAGTAAGACTCTGCGTCCATGTCTGGACGATAGATGCCCATGGACAATGCGATAACCTGATCACCCTCTGGAGAGGAGTAGGCTGCACCTTCCGCTAGAGAACCTTCACTGTCACGAACAGCATCACGTCCAAAAACCTTAACATCACCCAGTCCAATTTTCTTTAATCGATTCTGAAATTCATCTAAAATTCTGCTCTGCTCTGAGACATAAGATTGAGTTCTTAGATCAACCTTTTTTTCTTTACTCTTCCTAGCAGTAGTGGCGGCGTCACGAGCGTCTGCTAAATCTTGAATTGTTTTCAGTTTATCTTTTTGTTTCTGATACTCGGCCTCAAGGAAATCCTGCTGGCGAACCTTAGACGCTGGAAGCCCTATCTTGTCTGTGATTGGCACAGAAAAATCTTGGTTTACAGTGCGTAGCTTTTCTTGATTATTTTTAAGACGTTCATTCAATTTGTTCAATTGAACTTTTTTAGCTTCTAATTTTTTCAATGCAGATTTTTTAGTAGCGCTTTTGCCGTATGTGTCTTTTCCATATGGTGACTGCTCCGCGTAACGAACGTCCAGTTCAAGCCTTGGCAGAGCCTCGGCAGCTTTTTTAATTGCTCTAATTGTGCTTTCGGTATCACGACGAAGACTATCTACAAACTCTTCTGCTTTTTTGCTTACTGGAGTGGGGGTGTACTTATCCCGCTTTGAGCGGCTGCTCTTAGATATCTTGCCTTCCTTCTCGAGAACAGAAGCTATGGCACTAACAATTTTCTTATTGGCTGTCTTGCTTCCAGTCTCCTTGCGGATGGCGGCTTGCGCCTTACCAAAGCTTAACTCACCATCACGTTTGATCTGATTGTATACAGCATTGTATTGATTGAGAGTGAAGTCTTCAGCTTCATAAGGATCAATGCCCGGCTCTATAAGTCTAGAGGCATCTGACTCAGGCCCAGTAAGAAGGGGGATTACTTCCTGATCTGCAGATGTTTCAGCTTCTGACTCTGCAGTTTGAGTTTCTGGCGCTGCGAGTAGTTTTGTTATCTCTAGGTCCGAGTCCGCCTCATTTCTGTCAGACTCAAGATCAATCATAGCCTGATCTTTTGATAGAGACCCACCGACTGTACCAATACCACCGCCCAGAATACCAGCAGCTACACCAGCGTCTATATACTCTTCGATGGCTTCATCATTATCAATAGGAAGACCAGCTTGCGCTCGCTCAATAAGCTGCTGCGTTATCTCTGTAGGTGCTTCTATAGCAGCACCAGCGACAGCTCCCTTGCCAGCTCTCGCCCAAAGGTTTCCAACTCCTGCCTTGAAAGGAGTGAAGGCTAAAATCTTACCAGCAATGCCCTCAATAGCAGCCTGACCACCTGCAGCGACCAGTGCCTTCTCAATGCTAACTTTTTCTAATTCACCAGCAGCGACTTGTTCTTCCTGACGCTGCACATTTCCACCAAATAAAAGAGGGAATGAAGCGAGAGCGCCACCAACGATAGCACCTGCAGCAGTACTCAATACAGGTACGGGTATCAAACTAAAAGCAGCAGCCCCTGCTGCTGCACCAGCTAGCGTTGTACCTAGTATAGGAGCTTGCTCACCAGCAATCTCACCTGCGTATGAGAGGCCAGTTCCTATACTGTCAACATCTTTACGTGTTGTTCTGCCAAACTTTTCTAGTTCACGAAGGTCAGCCTGTGATTTCTCTTCCATGCCCCGACCAAAAGTCTCAAGACCTGCAATGCCTAGACCCTTACCCGTCTCTTCTAAAGCCGTTCCAAACAGAGAGCCTACTTGCTCAACGCCTCGACGCGCCCCGAGAGGGATGGCAAAAGGCCTCTCTTCTTCAACTTCAGCTTCTTCTTCTACTGGGTATGCGCCAAATAGTTCTTGATATGCCTGATCAAAGGGAGCTTCTTGCTCAGATATATATTGATTAATTCGTTCTTGCTCTGTTGCTGACGGAGTATCACCAGCTATCTGAATGTCGTAAGGCGTCCCAGAACGCGGACCTTGTACCGTTATAACGCCCATCTGAGTTCCCTTATTGTGCTATTGGATATTGTGTTGATTGCTTGTCAGCCAAATCAGCTATTGGAGTTTTATTTCCTCCAAATAAGCGAGGCTTTACATTATTGATTTCAAGTTCAATCTTCGTCAATGCGTTTCTTATGTCTTGCTTGCTTGTGCCATCGTCTGCCAAAAGGTCATCGCCAGAACTAAGCTTTTCTGCTAAATCGCCCCGTTCTTTGATAAGTGTCTCATAAATGTCTGTGAGGTTTCCATAACTCAGACCTGACTTAGATGACCTAGCAGCACGAGACGCTGCTATCTTCTGACGCATAGCAAGCAAGCTCATCTTAGTTGCTTCATAGTCTGCTTTAGATTCTTCAAGAGCCTCAAGCCCAACCATACCAGCTTCACCAGCCGCACCCAAAAGAGATGGCTGTTTAGATGCCATCATAGCCATGCCAGCCTTGGCAAGCGCCATCCATTTATCACCCTCTGCTCGCTTCTCACGTTGCTTGAGCATATCAATAAGCTCTGATTCAACAGAGCTATATCCACCACCAGAGGTAGAGGCGCTGCCCGATCCACTACCAGAGGTAGATGAGCGTTTATTTTCAGGGTCAGGGTCAACCTCCTCAACGGCTGGGAAGGCTAGCTCAGGCATACTGATTTTCTTGAGAGGGTCAGCTTCAGTTTTAAATAAAGATGCACTGATGTCTGTATCATTAGCTGGATCATTAGAAGGCTCAACATAAAGCGCCTCGCTCATTTTCCTCTCTTCTGTGGGTGTTCCAACAAACTTGTTAAGACGTGGATCAAATCTAGGTGTATAAGATAATCCTCTTCTCGAAGTTTCTATGGTCGGACCAATTTGCACTCTTTTGGTGCGCTCTCGTGGGAGATTAGGGTTTTCTGCCAATGCATTGAGGAAAGCGGGGGTTTGAAGCTCCGTTGCGCCTCCCACTGCTGAGATTAATTCTGGGTCCATATAAGGAGCAATGGGTTTTGGTAGGCTAGGAAATGGAGTACGTCTTACACCGTTTTCTGCCAAATCTTGAAGGG
>Ga0098037_1000408_pt1 | contig 22839 bp, 43 predicted proteins | sample 5_EtaG_FD_75050 | JGI IMG/M metagenome (GOLD analysis project Ga0098037, IMG submission 75050) | Marine viral communities from the Subarctic Pacific Ocean - 5_ETSP_OMZ_AT15132 metaG | ecosystem: Environmental > Aquatic > Marine > Oceanic | place: Pacific Ocean | collected 2015-01-08 | reverse complement strand
TGTGTCATACATAACTGTGCTAGATAAATTTACTACACCACCGCTATCTATAGTCAGCGCAGAAGTTCCAGCAGTATTCTGTATTGCATCTACTTTTAATACTGAACTCATTGGGCTATCTCCCATGCTTCAACGTGTCTACTATCACCGCTAGACCAATTAAAAACGCTTGTATGACTGGTGCTTGTAAAAATTCTTAATTGAAGCCTCATAGTGCTAGTTGTATTAGCTGTATTTACAGCAGTTATTACAGAAGTATTCCAACCTGTTTCTTCATAGAAAGCACTTTCAGCAGCAGTATTTACGTTAAATCTTGTATTAGAATTATTTGTGTCAACAATTTGAAACTGAGAATAACCAGTAGAAGTAGCATTTTTTCCAAAAACTTGAGTTCTAAATTTGATTAAACTATTTGAAAACTTTGGAGTAATATCAACATATACATTTGTAAAATCTATATATGATGCAGTGCTTGTAGTAAAACCACCACCCAAGTCAAAATGTCTCTGTTGATATTGGATAACATGACCAGCAATCTGCACCCCATTACCACTAGTCTTTTCGTTAATGGTGTCTACCTTTAGGATGCTCATCCTGCTATCTCCATTAATGTAATACTAGAAGTTGTCCTGTTATTACCAGTGCCATAATTATTAAAGCCAAAATCAGCACTTGAACTAGAAATAGCTACTGTTAATTTATATGTTACAGATGATGTTGTTGATATTGATGTATCATAAAAGGTAGAAGGTATATCTGTAGTATAATGTGTGTGTGTGGTTTGATATCCTGCTAAATCATGAATATGTTTAATTAATGTACTATCTCTATATAAATCAAGTTTTCCATATTGAGTAAGTCCATTAATTCTAATGCCGTTTAAGTGCAATATTACCAAAACATTACTTGTTGTTGCAGATGGAGTTATTGAACAAGTTAATGCGTCAATACCGCTTGTGCTTGTTGTAGTTGTCCAAGCTGTATTTTGGTTCCATTTTATTTGAAGAACATGACCAGCAGGAGCAGTAAAACCATTACTAGCATCAAGCGTCTGACCAGACGGTACGATAATCTTATTGGCATTAGCGCCTGTTGTTGGGCCTTTTAGATTTTCTACTACTAACGTACTCATATAATCACCAAGTTCCCATTAACTGTAAGCGTTGTGCCAGAGGCTACAGTAAGTGGCCCTGTCGCACTAGCGTTTTCTGCTGATGTAATTTCTACATCTGTGTCAAGCTGTTGCTCGTTAACTCTAAATATATCGCCTGCACTTGTGCCAGTTGTGCCGTTCTCACCCTTGAACATTCCACCGCCTACTGCGCCTGCCACTTCAAAGGTTTTGTATGCTATGACCTCTACAATGTCCGAAGCCGCCACAGCCGTTGCAAATAAAATATCAGAACCATTTGTTGCGGTGACATCTGTACCCACTTGCATTTTTATGCCATTTAAAAATACGTCAACATAGTTGACCGAATATCCACCTGTAGCAAAACTTGTTTCACCGCCAACGCAAGTGAACACATCTCTAGTCTGGGTAGCTCTGGGCGTGTCTCCTGATGTTCCAATATAGCCTGCCATTAGTCTGGTGTACTTTCTTCCTCTGCGTTTCGTTCTTCGGCTGTTTTAACAACACCTAAAGAATAAGCTTGTGTTACTTGTGCATCTTCACCTGTCGCAATAGCTATACTGTTTGCGTTGCAGTGAGTTACTAACAAAGAAATAATTTCGTCTTTTGCTATTCGCGCTCTATTTGTAAGAGCATTGTCTGCCCAATCTTGAATAGATGTGGTTACATACTCTAACGATTTTACCTCTGTGTCCGTTAAACTAACTGTTGTATCTGGCATAATTTTTTTCCTAACCTAATAAATATATGTAAGCTTGATTATAGCTATTATTGGTGTCTGGTGCAGAATAAGAATTATGCCATGCAAAGGCCATATTATCATTAGCAGAACCGCTAACTATAGAGCTTATTATAACGTTTATATATGTTGAATTAGTAAGATTTTGGCTCCAACTTGCCGCTTGCACACTATTATTATTATAAACTAGATGCAAACCAAACCATTGAGCATCTGTTGCTTTAAGATTTATATTACAGAAACAAAGATATTTACCTGTAACAGGAAAAGTAAATTTACCAGTTGTATTATTAAAACAATTACCAACATTTGCATGCACATTTGCCCAACGCATAGGATTATAATGTGAGGCTAATATTGTTCCAGCTGCACTATAATTATAAGCAGCAAAACAAGGCTGATTAGGTTTTGTTACATAACCATCTTCATCAATACGCATACGTTCTGTTCCCACAGTTCTAAACTGTAATGATGAACCTGTACCCCTCATGTTTATAGTACCATGCCCTGAGTTACCAACATACATAGTCAAGCCATCTGTATCAGATGTACTATATGTATCATTACCAATGACTAAACTGTATGGATTACTATCATCAGCCGTTATTTTCATCAAAACTGTTTGACTCGCTCCACCATCTTCCAGTTCAAATTTTGCGGCTGGGGCATTAGTACCAATCCCAACACTATCATTCGTTGCATCAAGAGTTACGCCTGCCGTTAGTAAGTGCGCGTCAACATCTGTATCAGAATAACCACCAGATGAAGGGTTTTGCGAAAACGTAACTGCTACTACCTCATCGCCTGCTTGGGCGGCATTTATAAGGGTTACGCTCTTTCCGTCAGCCGCCTCTGTGAAATCTGTATTTTTTACGAGGCGTATTCCGTTGTGGAATATATGTATTTTGTTAGGTAAAAAATTTAAACCAGTCAGCGCAGTTGTAGCAGCCGTAAACGTAAACTTCTTTCTACGTTCAGCCGCATTTTGGTTGTTAGTTACTGAGCTAGTGTTTGCGCCTATATACCCTGCCATTATTCAGCCTCCTCGATGGTATTTCCGTCTGCAACCCATTCGAGGATAGCGGCGTAGTGACGGTTTGCTGGATCTGGGGGAACGTATAGTGTTTTACTGTCAATAACCGTTTTTATACAGTCGTTTTTATTACTCATATTTTGAATGTATTGTGCTGACGTAATATTCATACCTTACAACTCCGCATCTGCTGTATAAAATAAAGTAGGTGCATCTATATGTCCAGCATCACCAGCCGATGCACCAGAACTTTGTAAATGAAACTGGAAAGACCTAGGCTGAATATTCTGTGCAAAATCAGCAGTAGTTGTTTTTGCACCCTGAACGTATAAATTTATATTAGCATGGTCAATATCAACGGTTGGAGCGGCTCTCATTTCAACAGGAAAAGTTGGATTTGAATAACAAGATGTTGAGGTTTGCATTGCTACAACAAAACCGTAAGTAGTTCCTTGTTTGTGGTAATACCGTCTGCAAGACTGAAGCTCATCCCCAAAGCTTCGATGCTCAAAGTCCGTAGCGTTATCGTTAACCTCTAATTGAACGCCTGTGATGTACCATTTAGAATTAACTGTTTCAACCATCTGTACAGTGCTTGTTGCTCCCGTAAAGCTACCTGACTGCCATGCGTTTAATGTGCTTGTAGAATAAAGACCTTGTGCGCTACCGTGTCCAAAATTAATGGTTAAACCTATTGCATTAGTAGATGTCCAAGTGCCTGTGGTATCTCCTGCTACAGTAATGGTTTTCTTTTCCCAAGTATTAGCTGTTGATATATTATATGTAGTTACAAATGACCTATCAGAAGCCCCATTTCTAAGTGTTAATGAAAAATTGCCAGTTAATGTTGAACGAACCCAAAAAGATATTGTAATTGATCTTGCACTTGAAGTACCAAATTTTAAATGACTGATATTATAACCTTCTAGTTGCTGTCTAAAATTATAAAAAACATCTCCAGTTGCTGTAGTTGCTGTATCTATTTTTAAACCAAGATAATTATTAAAATAATCTGGTGGAGTAAGAGAGTCTAAATTTTGTGTCATAGTGCTTTTACTGTTAAAGTCACTATGAATATTCATTAAGAATCTATCAACTGTTTTATAACCACTACTAGTTACTGACGCAGTTGTCGATCTCTGTGCCACGTTCATTGCACCATTAATTATAAGGTTCTTCGACCCACCGCCTGATGCGCCTCTAGAAAACTGAACTAATTCGTTCTGCTTACTCATGTTTGCTCCAGAACACTCAATATAACGTCAACCGATTTGTCTGTATCACTTTCTATCGTGACCGTATTTCCTTCTTGTAGAATAACTTTTCCATCAAGAACTGACAAGGCCGCGCCACTTGGCAAAGGTACATCTTTAACCAAATGAACGTATGCGGCCTTGACAGATATTTTTACTTGAGCGGTATGCACATTGGCTAAATTACATCCAATAACCACTGACGTTGTACCTTGCGGCACTTGATATACAGTTTCCTCAGACTGACCGACTGAAGCCGCTGTGTAGTTTTTAAACGTATTAGCCATATGTGCTTACCTCTTACCTAAATGTCGTCAAGCAAAGCGCAAACAACACACTCAACAGTTGAAGCTGATGAAATTGCGTGAATTTCTGCAACCGTTGCATTTGGTAAACGTGCCGCAAAAGCCTCGTTTGGCCCTATTGTAACAGCGTCACCCAAAGTTGCAGTTGCCGTTCCTGCGTCAAAACAAACATGGATAGAGCCACCGTTTCCGTCCACATTCTTAATGTAAAGAAACTTAACTTTATCTGTGGCGGCTACAGCCGCTGGCGCTGTAGAACTGTCTACTGCTGTGTAGTCCACAAAAGACCCTGCAATAAGGTCAGAACTTGTGTTGTTTACTGAAGATAGTTTGTAGTACCACTTATCGTTTGCATCTTCAGGTGTGACAGTCATTGTCGCTGAGAATGTTTTTGCAATCTCATCAGGAAGGACTGTTACTTCCATTGTAGCTTTCGCTGCGTCAGCCATGATTTTCTCCTTTTCTAATCAACCTAAGGCTATACTGAATGCCAATGCCTCGCCTGCCCTATCGACATCGAGGTTTGACCTAGTTGTTTCTGCATCTGTCACACTAAGTGCGCCAGTTACAGTTACATCGCCAACAGAATTAATACCGCCACCTGACGTTATCGCACCTGTTGAACTGATAGCCCCACCAGAGATGGAACCATTTGCTGCTATGCTATCAGAAGTCACGCTTCCAGTAGCAATAACATTACTTCCAGACGTAATATCGCCTGTTGTTGTCACTGTGGTAGCTGATATGTTGCCACCAATAAAACTTGTTGCCGTAACACTTCCTGTCGCTACAGCATTTGCATTAATTTGAACATCGCCATCAGATGTAAGGCCACCTTCAGTAGCTAATTCACCTTGCGTAATAATATTTCCAGTAGCACTTATAAAACCACTAGCTTGTATATTTCCAAATGCAGATGTTCCAGCCGCAGTAACACCTTCTGTCACGCTAATGCCTGCCGCCTCTAGATTACCTTGGGCAATTAAATCACCCTGAATAGCCAAGGTATCAGTAGCGTTTACTTTACCAAAGACATCAATGCCATCAGTAGTAGTCGCTAACTTCTTACTATTGTTAAAAAATAACTCAACAGCGCCATTTTCATCCATTGTAATAAATGTTGGGCTTGTTGCGTCTACTGCACCTAACGTAATATTATCGCCACGAATGTATAACTCACCAGTATTGTTTTGAATGTAACCATCATTACCAGTAGTTGTATGATAAATCTGTAAGTCTGTGCTATTACCAAAGTTAACGATAGCATCATCATTTACTGTGCCGCCAGTTGCACCTATTTTATCATTATTTAAGTTATCAAAGTTAGCGTCAACTTCATCGTGTGTAAGCGGAGCGCCTTTAGTTGCACGTTTAACAATAGTAGTCATTAATACGCCCTCACCCTCATTCTTCTACCAGTACCACCAAATTTAGCTTGGTTACTTTCAGAATTTATACCATCAATTGATGCTTGATACAACGCAGCCCATGTCGTTGTGCGTTTATCTTCCTGTAAATAAGGCGCTGCATGAATTAATGAACCATATAAATAAGCGTCAGGAAAATTAGTTAATATTTCATTTGTGGTTGTGGATGCGCTCAAGGACGGTATCTTTGCATAATAGTTTAGCTCTATACCATAACTACCATCTGGCGTTGGGTATATCTCCATTTCTCCCTGCGTAATAGAATAAAAACTAGGCTTACCAGATGTGTCTAAGTTATTCTTGCGCCTTTGTTGCATTTCAAACTGCGAAACAAGCTCTATTGGCTTGTAATCGCCTGTCTCAATATGCGCCCTAATTGGTTCTAAAAAATCAGTAGGCAGGGCATTATACTGAGCGTTTATTGTTGCTGACGCCCTATTTTCCATACGCCAATGCCTAACCTTACGGTTCATATCAGTTTCAGCCATTTTAATAAAATCAGGTATAACTGACGTTAAGTCACTGCGATTTAAAAAATCAGCAACACTAGCTTTTAGTTCGTCATAAGTTGATAACGCCATCTAACAATTCCATCTTCTACGAGCAGCTTTGCCACGTTCACCTGTCCAGCCTCTAGACCTAGCGCAAAAAGACTTCTTACGAGCCTTCTCTTTTGCAGTTAAATTTTTCTTTTTTGTTACAGCCGTTTTTAGTTTCGACTTTGGGTTTTTTCTTCTATGTGCGGCAACACCTTTTGCGGTCATGCCAGCACCTTCTTTTGCCGAACGGTAATTACGACCTTTGCCTTTGGTCGTTTTAGGTATGGCTTTTTCTCGCTTTCTTGGCATTACTGTTGAGCGGATTTCATTTCCGCTAACTGCGATTTGTAGTTAAAGTACATATTTAGTAAGGCTTCTTTTGGCAATGTTGTGCCTAAGTTTTTTTGCATACTTTCTGAAAATGCTGCGAAATCAGCTTCTTCTCCAGATGACGGTAAAGCATTTCCACCGCCCATTTGCGCTCTTGGATCAGCAGGCATATCATATGTTGGACCCATAAAAGGATTAGAGACAGGCTGTCTAAAACTCATTTCCTGAGCATTCATAGGTGTAGTGTTAGGCTGTCTAAAACTCATTTCCTGAGCAGTCATCGGTGTAGGATTAGGCTGAGTAAAGCTAATCTCCTGCAAGTTTTGAGGTGTACTACTTGGCTGAGTAAAGCTCATTTCCTGAGCATTCATAGGTGTAGTGTTGGGCTGAGTAAAGCTAGCTTCCTGATTTGCCATTGCAGCATCAAATGGTCTAGCCCTAGGCCTCGCTACCGCCTGTACAATAGGAGAAGTATTTGGGCTAACAAACATACGATCACGCTGAGATCCGTATGGATTTATGCCAAGATCATTTAATATTCCGCTTAACGGTCCACCAGAAAATTCATCGCCCCTAGTATCTCTACCACCGCCATCTATAGCATCAAATAGAGCAGGAACATAACGCTTGTTTGTTTCATCAAAATAGCCAAATCTACCATCATTGTTGGCTTTTTTACGGTCTTCTGCTGAAGTTCTTTCGTATCTAGCTCCACCTTTTCCAGAACCAAGACCGCCAGACCTTGCTGTATCTGAAGCTCCACCGCCACCGCCTGAACGTCCACGCATAGACGCAAAATGACCAGCGTGAGGATTTTCCATACCTAAAGCCCTGTAATGAGCCTCAACTCGCTGCATATGTTCTTCATTAGCCATTACTTCTTACCCTTCTTTTTAGATTTTTTCTTCTTAGGACGCTTCTTAGCTGTCTTTGCTGCATCTTTAAAGTCTTTATCAGAAGGTGCGCCTTTTGCGTTTTTCTTACGCATTTTCTCACCAGAACCAGCCTTAATTCTGGCTCTCTTTTTAGCAATGTTTCTATATAAAGACATTATTTTTTCTTAGCTTTTTTAGCTTTTTTCTTTTTCTTAGTCGTTTTTTTAGGAGGTCTACCCATTGTAGAACCATAAGTACCCTTACCACTCGGCATAATCATCTCCTTTATTTTTTTAAACACATACCACATTATGCAATGCCACGCAAATTACGTTTTATGTCGCCTCGCCAGCTAGTAAATGCTCCAGATAATGCAGTTGCAGCATCACTAGCCATCGTTAAACAAAGCGCATCAGCCAAGTCAGGTGACGCTAATCCACGCTTACGCATCTCATCCTTACTTTCAGCTTTCATCTTACCACTAGACGTAAAGCTATATCTAATACCTGTCAATTCCGCTAATAACTGATCGTCTTTCGGCAACTTACAAGCACGATCCTCAAACCAACCCTTAGTCTTAAACCATAACTCACTACGCAAATTTAAATATGTAGCACCCATACTAGGCGCTTCTGCAACATTAACACCACGAACAGGCAACTCTAGTTCTCTTAACCTATCAACAACACCAGAACCAAGCCCAATACTATCCACAAGTATCTCTCTAGGCCGTCTGGATGGCTGTAAACCTTCATATTCTGCAACAACACGGCCAACAGTCTGCATCAAATCTAAACCAGACCAAGACCTCAATTCAGTCACAATAGAACCCTGACGCTTGCACAACGCAGTTTTGTCATTGCCAAACCTACTAACGTCCAAACCCCACACACTAGGCAAGTCCTCATCACCCTCAACATCACGATGTATTGCGTTTTCAACTAAGTGATAAGGTATGATTGTATCATCGTCAGCCTGTGGAAATTCACCTAACACTCTGATTCTAAAGGCATTACTGTCTTCACCATAGCGCAACTTCATTTCTTCAATAAATTCATCACTTACCAAAGGGCTTTCAATGCATGACCAACGCCTAGTCCACCAGCTATCAGCAAGCCTATTCTGGCTCTCAAAAAATGTACCACTAGATCTAGTAGGGTTACTTAACATAATCGTAGTCGCATTATGACCAGACATAGAACCAGCAGCAGCTTCAAATACTTGCTCAGGCACACCAGATGCCTCGTCTACAACTAACATAACGTGTTCTGAGTGTACCCCAGCAAGCGCTTCTGGCGTTTCTGCTCTTGAGGTTCTAGCCGAAATAAACATCTCACTAGGCGCAGAAGTATGCTCAACACGATCAGACTTTACATTCAACACATCGTGAAACGCAGGCGGCAACTCATTAATCCAACGCTTCATTTCAGCAAACAAAGCATCAAACAACTGGCTAGAAGTAGGGGCAGTCACCACAACCTTATTCGGATAATGCATTAAGAAATACCAAAGCATAGCCCATGACGCAGCCGCGCTCTTACCAGTTCCATGTCCAGAGCGAATTGAAATTTTTCTTTCTCCATCAGCAATAGCCTGCAAAAACTCAGCCTGATAATCTAACGGCTCTAACCCAAGCACCTCTCTCACAAACAATGTTGGATTTTTAGCATAGCGCTGGGTAAACTCAATCATCGTATTCTGAGATAAGTCATTCATGGTCAATAACCTTCATCTTACGCAGCGCATCTAAATGCAAATCACCAATGTTAATCTGGATGTTTTGCTGACTGCCTGTACCATACCTATTTTTGTTTAAAGATGAAGCTATAAAATTATGCTGCTGCGCTAAACCTTTAGCAATACCAATATCAACCTGATTAACATTACCCTCAGCAACGTCACGATCACCGTTTAAGGCCTCTTTAACCTCAGTGTCTCGCCTATCTTTAATATCGTTAAGAGCTTCGAACGCAGCATCAGCATGAGCATCAGCCACTAAATGCTCTATCTCTCGTATAGCGTTGCCATACTTTTCGTCCTTCATCAAGTTACGCCTAAAGTAACCGCGATCTAAATCTAGCTCTTTAGCAATCATAGGAATTGTTTTGCCAGATAACAATTCTCTCTGCAAAGCCTCAACGCCACCTCTTTTATCAAGTTCAGATAAAGCTTTTTTTAATTTTGGTTTACCAGCCATACTCTTTCCGCAAAAGTTATGTTCAACATACTACAATTATTAATTATTAATGCCTATAGGCATTTTAATAAATAAATAATCTTAAGTATAGGTATGTCTTATTAGTTTTAAGCCCTTTAAAATATAGAAAATATTAAAATATTAGCAAAATATCTGCAAAATAATTAGGATTTTGATTTTCCTAGCAATTCCTAAATTCCTAGTAGGGGTAAAAGGGGGGGGTGTTGCGAGAGAAAATAATAAAAATCAGGGAGGTAAAATTTTATTAAACAACACCCAAAAAATTTATAGCACAGATTTTACTGTATGGGAATGTAGTTATAGCATAGGTAGCTGCAAATACTTTAAGGGGGGGGGCTAAAAAAATAGATCTCATTTGTATACAATTGTTCGCCATTGTTCAACATTAGCCAGAAATAGTACAATGCAAAACTTAAATGGGGTTCGGTATTGAGTTAAACAATATTTAAACATTGCAAAACAAAGTTGAACCATTGTTTTGATTTGTACTTAATTTGAACATTGTAAAACATTAGCTTGCGATTTGTATCGCATTGTATTATTTGCGCGCGCCCGCGCCCAACCTTGTGCTTTTGTATCTGTTCGGTCAATTTTTGGCATAATCCAAACAATCGCGAACAATTGTATACCGAACGTCAAAAATTGGTCAAAAATCGCTGAGAGCCAATATAAGGCTCGCTGATAGGCCTTGTTTACTTTGGTATAGTTTAGGTCACAAAAAAGCCTTTCCCCTACTCAGTGAACAATTACTTAATATCACCTAATATTTACTCAATATTATATAAATACTTGTTAATATCGCTTGATATCGTTAAAATGAGCGTGTAACCGCGTGCATAGTGATTCGCGCATAAATTAAGGAAAGGCTAAAAAATGGCAAAAGATTATTACACTTTGGCTCTAGACTATGGAACATATACGCATGGCTGGTGCGATGAATTCGGTTCATATGATTTGCAAGAATGTATTGAAGAATTTGAGTTTGCTTATTTGGGCTTTGCTCATCCAGTTTTGGGAAGCAAAAACTGGTCTCGTAAACATATGAAAATCCTAAAAACGGACGGTAGCGCAAAAGCTCTTAAAGACGGTATTAAAGAACTTAATAAAGGCTATGAGAAAAGACGCGAGCAAGCAATTGCAAAATGGCGAGTAGCTCAAAATTGATATTAATGACCAGCTTCAAGTTAGGCTGGCATTTAATACCAATTTGCATAAACAAGGAAAGGCTAACAAATGCAAAACAAATACCAAAACTTTAAAGCGTATCTAGACAAATTAGAACGCGACTCCGAGCGTGATTTTTTTGATGAATTTGATCATTTATCACTGCAAGATAATGACCAGCTAAAAAGCGAGGGTTTAACAAATGACTTTAACTAAAACCCAAATAGCCGCAAATGCTGGAAAAACATTATTCCAGTATCGCGTTAAAAAAGCTGATAGTTCGCTAATGGCAAAAACGGAAAAGCTTATCAAAAAGTCAACTAATGCCAAGCTAGGTAAAAAGGTGAATAAGGGCCATTATAAAGGCTTTCCAATATTTACTTTGACCTTAGAAGAACGTGCGACTTGTCCTAAATCATGCGTTCACTGGTTAGACTGTTATGGTAACCATATGCGCTACGCATACAGATATGAGGCAGGCCCAGCACTTGAGGCAATGCTAGAAATTGAGCTTGCAGAATTACAGCGTAAACACCCTAAAGGCTTTCTAGTTAGATTGCATATTTTAGGCGATTTTTACAGTGTTGGTTATGTCGCTAAATGGGCTGGCTGGTTAGGCAAATTTCCAGCCTTACACGTTTACGGATACACAGCCAACCAGCCCAACGCTAGTGACAAGCTTGAGCGCTCAATAGGTCAAGCAATCCTAAGCTTAAGAGACAATGCCAACGGACGCTTTGCCGTTAGATTTAGCGGTAATTTTGAGGATAATTTTTCTGCAAATAGTTATGATGATATTAGGTCAAAACAGGCAATAAAAAGGAAGGAAGCTATACTTTGCCCAGAACAAACCAAACAAGTTAATTCTTGCGCTGATTGCGCGGTTTGCTGGGTAGCTCAAAAGCCTGTAATATTTCAGACACACTAAGCTTATTAATGACCAGCTTATTTATAGGCTGGCATTTCATAAGCTTGCTATAAGTTTATGGTTATCTATTTAAAAAAGGAAAGGCTAAACAATGGATAAAAAAGAAATATTAAACAGAATGAAAATGTTTTCAGAACGTACTATTGATAACGGTTGCTCTGAAGCTGAGGCAATGCTTGCCGCAAAAAAACTAAGTGAATTGCAAGCTAAATATAATGTATCCTTAACAGAGTTAGACGTTCAAGAAATGGATTTTGAAATTCATTATTTTGAAGCTGGCAAACGCAAGCATCCAGTTGTCTGTTCTTTAAATGGCATTAGAGACTTTTGCCAAGTTGAAATTTTAATGCATAGTTATACTAGGCGAAATGACGACACGAGCGGCAATATTTCATTTTTTGGCGCACCTCACAATGTTCAAAATGCTTTGTACATGGTCAATCTGATTAAAGCGACAATGGAGCAAGAATTCGCACAATTTAAAACCCAATGGGAATATCAAGATTTGAGAATGCGCCACCACCCTCAATCGATACGTTCAAACTTTCTCAATGCTATGGGTTATCGTATAGGCGATAGATTAAAAAGAATGGCTAAGGACGAAAACCAGCAAGTTAAAGAGCAGTCTAGCACTGGAACTGATTTAGTCGTTTTAGCTGGTCAAAAGAGAGACTTGGAGCATCGCAAAATGTTTCCAAGAATAGGAACGGCTAGAGGGCGTCATTCTGGAAGCGGTTCTGCTGCTAGTGCTGGTGCTGCTGCTGGCGATAGAGCTAGTCTTAGTCGTGGCGTAGGTTCTGGAAGCTCTGGAGGCACGCTGAGACTGAGCTAAAACATTACTGGTGACCAGCCCTTGCTAGGGCTGGCATCCAGTGCTGTTATAGGCGCTAAAAGCTAAACAAAAGGAAAGGCTAAGAATATGAGTAACCGCGAAATTATTTGGTACAGCGTAACGCGAGGGCTTGCGCTGTTAGGCGTGACAGTTTCAATTTTTCAGGCTGGCTACGCTGCAAAGCTTATTAAAGAGCTAGCCCAGATCTTTATCTGATATTAACTAAATGTTTGTGATATCATTTTAAACGTGGTACAATTCGAATCGTGGCAGTTAGTGAAGCTCGTTAAGGACTGTTTGAATTATAGCAAATTAATTCGATTAGTGATTAAACCTCAAGTAGCTAGCTGTCACATAAAAAGGAAAGGCTAACAATATTATGAAAAAATATGAATTTTATTTAGAAGGCGAGAACGGTCTTGATTTTGGCATCATTAGGGCAACTGATGAAAAGGATTTAATCAGGATCTTAAAAGAGGACTTTCCACGCGATATAGGCGCTGATGGTTTTTACAACTGCCCCACAACTGGTGATGAAATCGCTATAGATTGGGGCTTGTGATGAATGAATTTACCATAGATGAATACGGTTTTAAGCACGAACCTATTTTTGAGGATATGTGCGATCATCCAAAAGGAAGCTACGCTGGCACTACAAGCTATAGTGGGAGTAGGTCTGACGTTTATTTCTTTATAAGCCCTAAAAACAAGGGAAGCCTTGACCCAAAACATTGGCATTATTGTTGCCGCTATAGTAATGATTGCGGAGATTATGCGTCAGGCACTGTTAGCGTTTGGCTTATGCCTAGTGGTTTTCAAGGAAATGTCAGCGCCCAACACGTTAACGATATAGCTAATGAGAATTTAAAAATGATCCGACTCTGGATGGTTCACGTTGGTTTAATGGTTAAAAAAATATGAAGCTTTACAATTTACCGCTAAACTATGCGATTTACGGTAACACTGACAGCGCAGGCGATATTGAAGGTTATTCTTTAGTTGATTGGCGAACTGGTGATCACGTTTTAGATGATGATCAGATAGAAAATCTATTTATCGCCTACGCTATATGTCTTAAACGCATCGCGAAAATTAGGCGCGATAAAATAAAAAGGAAAATGCATTGAAAACGCTCGTTATAAATAAACAAAAGCGTGATGAGCCTGTAGGTTTTGCAGTTGTTAAGATAAACAACCTTAACAAGGTAAGCATATGGGCTATCACTGATGAGCTAAGTTCAGGCGATCATATCGAGATACTTGGCTTTGCTAAAGAACTGCATAAGGCTGAACTGATAAGAGATAAAATTTTATTTAACAGCGCTATTGCTGAATCTGAAACAATTTTAGAGAAAGGAATAAACATTGATTAGCGGTGATATATCAGTTGATTTTTACTTAGCTGACTTAGATGTACATTTTACGTTTAATGTCGATTTTAACCAGTTGGATTTACCCAACACGCACGTTCCAAGCCATCAGGTTATAGAGCAAGCTGTTTATAAGCTTATGAGGAACACTAGCCACGATATTGAGGATATCGAACTTAACTTAACTGTCGATGAAGACGAGGGAGAATTATAATGGATAAAAAAGATTGGATTAATGTTGCAAATAAACAGCAACAAGAAAATATGGGCTTTAGAGGTTTAACCCCTGATCAGCAAAAAGCTGTCACTGGATTAAATAATATTTTACCAGAATTTTTATGGGAGCTAGATGAGTGCAAGGATGTTTGGTTATCTACAATCAGGAAGCTAGAAAGCGCCATGTATGATATGAAAAGAAATTTTGAAGGCTTATCAGAATATCAGACAGATCAAATGTGCGAACATGGCATTGAGTGGGATATTGACGGCACTTGGTTTGACACTGATGAGCTACCTGAAGAAAAGCCTAAAAAGTCTAAAAAATAAACTCACCTTTCCTTGAGTTAAACTTGCCCTGCTTCGGCAGGGCTTTTTTTTGCGCCTTTGCCATGTTTCCAGCGCAACAGGTTAAGTATTTCTGCGCTGAGGTGGTGTAGCTCATCATTTTCTATTAGCCCCACCAGTTCGCCCTCATAATAGATCTTAAGCCCATTATCGTATACAGCCCACCTTAACGGTTTTTTCGTATTTCCATTAAACGCCATTTTATCGCCCTTACCTGCTCATCGTTCCATTCAGGCAAATTAATGCCTAGCACACGCCTACGGTTAGCAAATCCGTATAATTCTTCTTCAGTTGTAATACTTGCTAATTTTGACTCAAAGGTCTGCAAAAATTTAATTTTACTGGTTCCCTTTTTGAATTCCTTAGCAGAACCATTTTTTAATTTTTCTTTTAACCAATTTGAATAGTCCAACGAAAGCTCCCAACATTAATATTATTAATTATTAATGCCTATAGGCATTTTAATAAATAAATAATACAAATAATTTATGTTCATTTTGTTAATATTTTCTTTATAAGTTGCTGTTTTTATACATTAAAACGGGCTACTAGACTCATTATGTTTGCCCTCTTTATCGCAAAACCATACTTTATTGTCATTTATAGCTATATGACCCTTATCAACCAGTGAATCGAACGTCTGTTTATACGCAGTGTCAGAGTTCTTATGGATTCCTAATTTACCTAGAAAATGCTCCTTTATCTTTTTATTTTCTATGCACCAATAAGTACCGCCTTTAGGCCAACCAACGCCAGATGGATTTTTCTCTCCAACGCCCTCACCTCTAAGCTGATAAAATGCCTGCTTAAAAAGCACTTGGTTTTTACCCGAAAGTTTAGGCCTTTTAGCCTCTTTTACCTCATCCTCAGTCGGCTCACGAATTGTACAGGTGGTAATATCGTCACCATCCTCATCAATACCCAAGACTTCACGACTAAGTAAAAAGCTTATCGTTTTACCTGTTTCCATATCTCTCTGCTTTGTTGTTGTAGCAGTTCGCATTCCTACGTCTTCATTATTGGTTATTTCTATCTCAGTATCAGTGCCTGCCTTTTGGGCTGAACTACCTCTTAATCCTTTTGACGGGTCTTTACCTGAATGACCAACCAGCATAACGTGTATGCCCGTTTCTGCTCTTAAAATATCTAAATTTGTTAAAAATCTGGCAAAATCTGAATTACTATTCTCATCAAGTTGCCCCTGAGTGGCTCTAGATATAGTATCAACGATTAATACTTTAACTGGTTCATATTTTTTACCAATTATTTCAATTAACGATTTTACCTTAGCCATGTCATCTTCATTATTAAAAAGATTAATCGGTGCGGCCCTAACAGCAAGATTAACATCTTCAAAATCGCTGTACTTATTTCTTAACGCTATTAAACGTGCGTTAAACGCCTGACCACCTTCGGTCTGCAAATATAAAACAGCACCACCTCTGACCTTGTTACCCATCCAGCTTTGTTTTGCGGCAATGTGATAAGCCATATCCATACAAAAGAAGCTTTTACCCACATTACTAGCACCATAAACAATGCTCATGCTGTTTTCGCTTAACCAGCCTTTAACAATGTAATTTAATGATGTTTGAGTTACGGCCTGATTTGGAAATATAACCTCATCTAAAATGCTTTGTGGTCGTAAGGCTTTGATTAAAAAGTCTTTTCCTCTGGCAACCCAAACATCGTTCCAATCTAAACCTTCACTTTTAGGAACAACAAATTCAATGCCATGCTCCTCTTTAGCCTTGTTGCAAGCTTTCAAACCAGCCTCATCATTATCACCAGCTATGGTAAATTCTGTTTCTGGTTTTACCGATTTTAGCTCACTGACAACATTTACAACATTACCAGCATTTAAAGCATGAACGCACGGCACTGATGTTGCCTCATATATTGATGCGGCAGTCGCAAAGCCCTCAGCAATGTAAGCTTTATCCTTAATCACGCCACCAACAACATGAAAACAGCCTTTATATTGCAAACCAGTGTTAAATTTCTTTTGACCCTGCCCATCGATGTACTGGTAACCTTTTATGTCACCATCTTTATTAATAACTGGTATTTTTAGTTTACCATTATCAATTTTAGCGCCATGTTGCTTAATTCTTTTTAAAGATAAGTAGGGGTGAACATCCTCAACTTGAAATTTAGGCACTTGTGAAAAATCTTCTCTTTTTTGCGGCTCGAACTTAGGTAACAATCCCTGATCCCTTAAAACTTTAGTTATGCCTGAAAAATCTTCGCATTTACGGCAATTTACACGAACCTCACCATGAAAGTCGCTAATCCAGAATCTATCCTTACCGCCACAACATGGGCAAGCCCCATGATATTCTTTTGGGCTTACTTTTTTTAGATCTAATGACTGGATTATACCTTCAGCATACTCTGACCAATATGCTGTATATGACTTGTTATTATTATCTATATATTGTACCATTTTACTCGAATACTCCGCATGGATATTTATATAACTGCTAGACCTACTTTTATTAGCCTTTCTGTAGGTTTTAACTTATAAGCCCCACTTTAACAGTGGGGCTATTTTTTTGCTTAGAATGGGATTTGATCGTCAAAGAATTCCGAATCATCAGACTTCTTATCTTCGCCCTTATCGGGCGCAAGCTCAGTTTCCTCATCGTCATCAGTTTTAGGCTGATGCCCATCAGGTGCGTCACTGGCCTTAAAGCCGCCCTCTTCAGCCTGAAAGGGTGACGGACGCTCCATAGGGGCAGCTAACTGCAATACCTGAACATCAGTTAGCTTTAGAGTAATACCCTGCTGTGAGCCGTTCTTATAGCCTTTGATGATGAACTGACAATGCATATCACTGTTGGTTGTTAGAGCAAAGTCTTTCGCTAACCTTTCGGCTGCGCTATCCCATTGCTTAACGACAGTTTTTTCATCGCCATATGTTGGCAGCTTCATTTTGCAATAACCTCTGCCCTCATTATCCTCATCTAAAGGTAACCTAAATTTCTTAGGGTCTTTAATAGGCTTGTTTTCTTGCTGACGCTTTTCACAAAACTCTTTCCATACTTGCTCACATAATTTCTGCAAATCTTCATAAGCATCATTTGAGATAAATGCGTCACAATAAAAAGCAGCATTATCCATTGTAGCATCGCAACCGATATACCTATTATCTGGATCGCTCCAAATGTAAGGCTGGTTCATTTTCGGGTATCTAGCTTTTACGTTTTTTAATTTATGTATCATGTTAACCTTTCTACATTTCATCCATTACTTCATCTTCAAGATAGCTGGGCAAATGAATAACATTTTCATCGGGCCAGCCAGTGCTAAATTTACCTGATACTTGAGCATCAAGTAATTCAGCCATTGCTTTGAACATCTGCTTTTCAGCATATTTCAAATACAATTCGCTTAGTGTGTGTTTTGTACAAATACCTGTATCTTTACACACCGCAAAAAAGATAAACCTATCTACTGTCAAACCTATTGATTTGCAGCACATCATATAGAACACAGCCTGAACGCCATAATTCCAGTTTTTTATCTCTTTTGAAAAACCATAAGGGCTGACATTAAATGTGGTTTTAATATCCATCAATGTCGCCTTTTTATTCTTTTCATCTAAAAGCATACCGTCAGGTCTGCATTTTACAGATAAGCCAGTGTTTTCGCATTCTCCAAACACACTAACCTCTGGAAGAAAATTTTTATGCTTTATAAAATCTTGCAAATCAGTGTTAGTGTGTAAGGCGACCTCAGCTAGCTTTTTAGCTTGATCGTAAGTTCCCTCTTTTAGCAAAATTTTACCATCCTTAGCCGCCTGCTCTTCCATTTCAGCCCAAGCTTTTCTTTGCAGTTTATTTGGCAAGCCACGCATAAATTCATTCTTCTCTGGCTCCAAAATAAATCCATGAACTGCGCTACCTAATAGCATAGCTTCAGTTGGCTCTTTGCGAGGCTCATCTTGTCTTAGCGCCCAGTGTAAGGCTGAGTTTTTAACAACCTCTTTTATATCTGATGAACTAAAGTGAGGATAAGTGTCACTATCGTGATACTGCTCATTAGACAAATCTCGCCTAAAAAAATCTTTTGGGAGTTCCATCTTCACTACTCCTCAGACCAGCGGCATTTTCGTTCCTCAAGCAATGCTAAAACAGTGTCATAGCTCTCCTGTCTATGCACCGTATTAACTTTATGCCCACCTTTAAAAAATATTTTAAGCGTATGATAATCATTTGATGGGTGTGTTGGAATATCCTGCCAAGCAACAACATCATCTATGTGAAAATGAATAAAACCCTGATCACCCATATGTAGACCTTCAAAATCTTTATCATAAATCTTCACGACAAAAAAATTAGGGTCTAATTGACCATTGCCTAAATCTAATTTTCTTATTTTTTTAGTCATAATTTTAGCCTTTCTTAGCTGTTCCAATTTTCTCTAGCAACGTAGCAAAAAGCTTCCCAATTAAGTTCAACCTTTAAACCTTGCTCTGTGTTATCCCTCATCAAATGCTCAAGCCTCATTACAACTCTAATTGGTTGTCTATCAAACTTATACACTAAGACAGGCTCTTTATTAGCAACCTTAGCTGCCTTATCAACCTGATCCCACCAGCTTTGCGACCAGCTACCCTTCTTATACCTTTTACATTCTATAGTATAAGGGAAGCTGTCATCGTCTATAAGTATATCGCCCCTATCCGCAGATCTATACTGTTCTAGATCCCTCTTTGCCGCCTTTACATTTAGATCGTCCTGCAAAGCGTTGCATATAGTGCGCTCAAAACTAGCTCCTTTTTGCCTGCCGTTAACCATATCACTTATTATGCCCGACAGGTTCCCTTGCCTTAGAAAAGTTATATTTAACTAAATCCTCCTCTAAGTTTCCGTAGAGCATATACTGCTCAACCAATACACTTTTAGGAATGCGAGTTACATTGCTAAGAAAGTCCAATTTTTCAACCATACTTTCCCTCATCCTCATGCATTGCTGCACTGTTTTTTGTTTATCTGTCATCGTAACCTCTTTAAAAAAATTGACACTATTGCATTTAGGGAATATTACCTTATATGTCAAGTCCGTGCAATAATATAATGAAAGGTTAAACAAATGAAACAGAAGTTAGATATTAGACAGGTAGCGATTATACGCATTATTAGATCAGGGCATGGATTGGGGAGATGTATGAAAACGCTCGATGAGGTTTTTATTCCAAAGTCTATGGTGGATCAATTTAATTTAAAACTGAACGCTACTTGCTTTATTGAGGTTATACATACTCCAAAAGATGAAATCCAAAGACTTGAGGGTTCAGGTAAGCTCCATAGCGAGTATAAAGCTAAGGTTATTTATGATAAAAGCAGTCCGTTTATCCATTTAATGGATCAATTTTCAGTTAAGGGTTTGGCTGGCCTTGGTGAGCTTGCTCCTCAAAAAAATGTTAATGTTATTGATTGGGATGAAGCTATTTTAGCAGTTCTTCAGTCAGAACAAGAATTTTTTACTAGCTTTGAAGTAATGGAGCAAGTTGAAAGAAAATATGATGCTATTGGTTCTAATAAAGATATAACTAGCAAACTTACTGGGCTTCACATGAAGGGTAAAATTGCTAAACTCTCCCTTACTGTGGACGGCAAGCAAGATAAAGTTTCGAAACTCGCTTGGTGCGACAGAAGAATAGCTATGGATATATATAAAAAATACGTTTTGGGTTATGGAGATGAAGATGAGAAAGCTTTGCACACAGTGCAATAATAAAGGCTACATTGAGGTAGAGGTGGTGCATCCAGTTATTTTTTTACCTAGCATTGGATACATTACTAAACATAAAAAACTTTGCGAAGGGTGTAACAATGGAACTGAAGCCAGAAGACAGGAATCTGAGAGACAGCTTAAAGAGGGAGATACAAAGACTGGAGCCAATGGCGCTATCAGTTAATGCAGAGCCAAAGGTTAAGCAGCAATATAGAGATGCCAAAGATGCTATGAAAACTCTTGTTGGTAAGTTGCAGGCAGAAGGCGTAGATATATGAGTACGCACACGTTAAAGGCTAACAGGCGTCATCCAGATGCAGACAGAGACTGCATACAGGTGGGCCATATAACTTTTGAGTTTAGTAGAAAGAATAAGACTTTTGCATTGAAAGCTTGTGAAGCTGTAAATGCTAAAGATCGCAGACCTTTATTTACAGGGTTTATTGAGAAAGGCATGGATGCAGAGCTAAGACGGCTTGCATCTGTTTTTAGGCAAATAGCGGAGGAAAATAATGACTGAAGAAGAAATTGGTAAGGCCATGAAGAAAATGGCAAGGCTGGAAAAAGATAAACAGCGTAAAATGCTGCATGGAACTTCAAAAAACATAGCAGCGGAAAACAAGTTTAGGCTTTTAAATAATAATGGGAAAAGAGTTCGTGAGGAAACCAAAGGTAAAACTAATACAAGCAGGAGAAGTATAAGGCCAAGGGCTTCCTCTAGAATTACAATATCATAATCTGGGGTGTAAACAATGGAATATTTTACATTATTAACAATTATGTATTACATGAATGGGCATCCTCAAGAGGCAAAAATTTGGTTTGCTAGTGAGGATGATTGTTGGAGCGTGTTAATGCAAAACGATACGCTTTACGATCAGATTAATGCAGAGGCAGGCTTTTGTGATGTATCAGCTATACCATCAAAGATAGTTAAACCTAAAATTAGGCCGCAGTGAGCCACTCATAAATCTTTTTAGTTTGCTCTATACGATCTTTAAGGCCATGCGTGCCACCATTTACACGCTTGGTCACAGCCTTGATTGTATCATCATCAACACCCTTGTCACATATACTGAACAGCTTGTTAGACCTGAAAAACCACAAGGCCGACTCAAAAGCATACTCAGTCTCAACAAAAGCTGGGTGCTTCATTACATCAGGTAGGCGCATATCACTGCTAAATGATCTGAAATTAGAACGGCCTGTCAATTGGATAAAACCTTTGCCAGAAAATTTCCAGCCATCGCCAGACGCTTTGTCACCGTTACCCATGCGATCACTATAAACATTGTTAGCTAGTGCTTCTGGGTTTTTAGTATATGGCATTGCAGCCTCTACAGACTTAAACCGACTAGGCCACACCGCCATTAGTCGCTCTGGGGTGCTGTAATATAAACCTTCTTTGGTCCGTTTAAAGCCACCACTCTCATGGTGAGCTTGCCCTAATAAATGCGCCCCATGTTTATCTGATAACTCATAATGCTTTGCTATAGCTCTAGCTGTGTTTGGTCCAAACGATCCATCGTCTTTTACGCCACACTTAGCTTGTAATATTTTTAATGCGTCACTCATTTTTTACTATCCGTTTTGTTAAGCTTATCAAATGATCTCATTCCACCCATGCCGAGCATACCTAACAACAATGGCATCATCACTGACATATCTGCTTGAGGTATACTAAAACCAAAGCCCATAGCTATTGGCGCGACCATGTAATTTATGCCTAACGATATACCACCGATCCAGCCGATAAGTGGACGCCAAGACGATTGAAACCAGTTGCCCTGAGCATCCATTTTTAATATTTCTAACTGGGCCATTACTTGCTCTTGGGCGTGCTTTTCGCCCATCGTTGCAATCTCATGTGCCAACTGTGCAGCCTGATCTTTATCTTTTATAACTTTACCAAGCAGGCCGCTTACTGGCCCTATAAGTTTATCTATCATTGATCCTTACCCATGTTTGTGAAGCCATAATAAGCTGCAACTATAGCAGCAATACTGACATAGTATATATTGCTCATGCTTGCTAACATTACTGAGGCTTGAGGTAGCTCCATCCATTCCGTAAAAATAACGCCAAATGGAAACAAAAGCATACCTGTTAAGCTAAACCACGCCATCCTACGTTGTGCATCGCGCTTGGCATCGGCATCTAAAACCTGTCTACGCAATTGATCGAGCATTATTTCGCGCTCATCTGGATCAATTTTGCCGTTATCGTTTAGATCATATTTTGCTTTGGGCATATGCATACTCCTGTACTATTCTTCTATCGTATCCCAATATTATTAGCTTACCACGTTTATTATATGCTGCAAACTTCTTACCACGCTCTATTATTGTTGGCTGTTTACTTCTAGGCAAGTCACCTTCATTGAGTTGTG
>Ga0098037_1000398_pt1 | contig 23231 bp, 29 predicted proteins | sample 5_EtaG_FD_75050 | JGI IMG/M metagenome (GOLD analysis project Ga0098037, IMG submission 75050) | Marine viral communities from the Subarctic Pacific Ocean - 5_ETSP_OMZ_AT15132 metaG | ecosystem: Environmental > Aquatic > Marine > Oceanic | place: Pacific Ocean | collected 2015-01-08 | reverse complement strand
GCTCACAGCAAAGCTGTCATCTTGAGCATGTTCCGTGACTACGCGGTAAGGAGGATTGATGTCAGCCCCTTCCACTGATCCCAGACTGATGCATGTGGCCGACGAGGTTCGTCGGCTCATGCGAATCTTCAGCGACCTTTGTTTCGACGAGGCACCGCAGGATGAGATCGATGCGGCTTGGCGCAGGTACACATCCGTCAAGCGGCTACAGAAGGAGGGGGTTGAGTATGTTCCTCGATTCTAACCGTAGGTCGAGGGTAAAGCGGAGAAGGGATGCGATCATGGCATTGGGAGGGACATGTGTGCGCTGCGGCGAGTCTGATCCTGTCGTGCTGGAGATCGACCATATACTGCAAAGAGACAAGGATTCCGAGGTGAAGAAGAACGGGCAGCATAATTTTAACGAGGTGAATCGGATGGTAAAAAGCAACCGTGATCCGTGTACCAAGTTCCAAGCACTGTGCGCCAACTGCCACAAGCGGAAGACCAGAGACAACGAGGATTGGAAGCGTCATGGATGACTATGAAGGCGTCGAGTGCGACCAATGCGGTGAGAGATGCTGGGAACATACCAGCTATTTTGGGGACATTCGTTGCGACGAGTGTGCCTGTGAAGACGAAACCTATAAAAGGGAGATTTTAGGTGAGTATATATGACAAGCGAGTGACGCGCGAAATGCGTCAGACCATGCTGAAGATGCATAACGATCTGAAGGATATCAAGAACACGGTCGAGGAATGCAACGACATGTGGCTGTCTGATCTACGGAAGATGGATGCAATCATCCACACACTGCATTCCGAGTTTGATTTCAAGCCGCCGCAGAAGACCGGCGCATACTGGGCGGACTATGTCTTTGCCGAGGATGTGAAAGAGGAGGACGAAGAATGAAGGTCGTGCAAATCGGTGGTGTGCCTGACGAGGTTGAATACGGCGCACAAGGTGAAATGTTCATCGACATGAGTTATGGACTCCCTGCACAAACGCAGGCTGCTTTGGTGGATTATATCTATGATTCGCTGGTTGACATGGGCAAGCTGCCGAAAAACTCGTTTGGATGGCGGTTGCAAGCTATCGTTTTTCCAGAAGACTACCAATGAAGACCGTCTGGGTTCTGTTGCTGGTCACAGGGTTTGGTGTCGATGAGTTCGACACCAAGTCTCTGGGCGGCTACGATACTATGGCAGAGTGTCATGTGGCATCGACTCAAACATTTTGGGAAAACATGCCTATTAATCAGGAAGCGCTTTGCATTAGGGTTGAAAACTGGGGCGTTGAGGAGAAAAAATAGTGGAAGACAAACAATCAAAAATGGATTCCGATGCCGAAATGCTGATCGTTTCAAAAGCGGTAAATGCAATGATGGCTCGATTCGCAAAGCGTGGCATGGACCCAGATTTAATTTCATATGCATTGATGACTGCGGGGGCAACTCTTTTGCTGGCCAACAACCGCTACAATCCATTATTCTATAATGAAGTATTGTCTGCTGCGCTGCAAAGCGCGAACCAAGCTGTGGTTAGTAACTTGGATGATGAAGAAGGAACGCAGCATTGATTGACCCAGGAGACGGGACATTTGAACGACGGCTGTCGCAAGGGCGGTGCCCTAAATGTGACACTGCGCTACCTGACCTGAACCAGATTTATTGGCCGGTGCGCTGTTCGAATTGTGATCTAGAAATATCCATGAACAATGAATCGTGGACCGAGGATGAAGAATCGCTGGCTATGAAAGCTGGTGCGTTGGAATAAGCGGGAGGGGTGGCATCTCCTCATAGGGCGACAAGGGTAGCGTCCTCAAGGCCATAGATGTTGTTTTTGCACCCGCCCGCGAGGCTTATGCATCGGGTGCAACTATTTATAAAAGCCGTGCCGCCCCCTGCCTTTTTTAGGATGTTTTTGAGGCAGAGTAGATACGGTAAATCTATGGAATACCCCTTTTTAACAGGAGGTTTGAATGGCAAAGGAGACATTACTAATGGCGACCGAAGAAGATATTGCGGGCAAAGCCCCGCAGATGGAATGGGCTACAGCGGCTCAGGTGATTGAGTGGTGCGTCGATGAGATGCTAGACAAGATCACCGAGTGGCCTGATGATTATGGGCCGGGACGAGCAGACGAGGTCATGGAAGCATGGCAACGGGTTCTGAGAGGGTGATATGTTTGTTGCGATAATAGCTGTCTGCTTTGCGGCGGACGTGAATGGACTGCCCGTAAACAAATGCTACATGCGTCAAAGTGATGAGCGTTTTAATAGTCTGGCAATCTGCGAAGCGTGGTCTTACCGCAACGAAGAGAGTATGTTCCGAGCGATGACGTTAGAGTCTACAGAACCGGTGGTTATCAACATTGTTTGCCGTACCGCTGATAAGGAACAGACATGAAACAACGTGACCCCAACTGGCATGGAATTCGCAGGCATCATGTAGTGCCTGACAAGCGTGACAAACTTCTGACGGATATCCATAAATCTATGGTGGACAATGTTCAAGATCGCTGCCCGCGATGTGGACGTACCGGCAAGATTGAAGTACATGGGCACTACCAGTGCGCTGCATGTGGCAGCGTGATCGACGATTGTTGTCAAGGAGAGTGCTTAACATGAGTGACAATGTAGTTTCGTTTCCGATTAAGAAAATAACAAAGTCAACCGACCCTGTGTCATTTGTGTGTGATGCTGCGGGCCAAACATTTAAGGATGTGGTTATCATAGGTGAGAACAAAGAGGGTCAGGTGCAGATGATTACAACTGTTCCTGATCCAGCAGAAGTTCTATGGTACATGGAAGCCGCTCGTTTTGGGATTATGACGGGAGGTTTAGAGGATGAGTAAAGATGGAAAAAGATCAACAGGCTTGCTCAACAGTCCTGAAGTACACCCTGAACTTGACGATAACGTCGTCAAGTTTCCCACATCATCCGCATCTAGCTGTGCTGGTGGCGAAGAGGATGTGGGAGATGAATCACCCACCGTTTTCTATTTCGTCCCTGAGTGGGATACCGGAGAAGACGATCCCCCAGTTGGCTAGACTGGAGAATTGGATTCGACTGCCTTACGGGAGCAGGGTCACAGGCTATCATGGTCCTTTCTTGTTTCCCGATGAGGTGGAGGAATTGTACGACGGTCAGCGGTTCGAGGATGATCCTCGAGCCTGCCAGCCAGAGAATAAATACAGGCCGAGAGACAACAATAATATAACATATGCGTCTTCGGCATTGGGGTGGATATGAATGTTCAATTTCAAAACAGAGCCGTACGCTCACCAGCTTGAGGCACTCAAGCGTTCGTATGACAAGCGCAACTATGCCTACTTTATGGAGATGGGCTGTGGCAAATCGAAGGTGCTTATTGACAACTTGGTCTGGCTCTACGAGCAGGGCCGCATTGACACTGCGGTTATTGTTGCGCCGAAAGGTGTTTACCGCAACTGGGAGACGGCGGAGATTCCCATACATTTCCCCGAGGACGTTCCGCACAAGGTTTATGTATGGAATCCGAATCCCAACAAGTCTCAGGCGCGTAAGTTGCGCGACTCCATACAAGAGCGTGGTGTCCTGCGCATCCTTTTGGCAAACGTGGAAGGGTTCGCGACAAAGAAGCTGCCCGCATTTGTGGGTGCGTTCACACAGGGCAGCAGTTTCCTACTTGGCCTTGATGAGTCCACTACAATCAAGAATCCCAAAGCCAAACGCACTAAGACGCTGGTCCTCTTCGGCAAAAAAGCTGCATATAAAAGAATCCTGACAGGGTCTCCTGTCACCAAATCTCCTATGGATTTGTACGCGCAGTGCGCCTTTCTTAACGCGGATCTTCTTGGGTTCAAAAGCTATTGGTCGTTTCAACACCGGTATGCAATGACGCGCACACAGCGCATGGGTAATCATTCGTTCACTGAAATTATTGGCTACCGCAACCTACCGGAGTTAACAGACAAGCTAGGTACGTTTTCGTACAGGGTGACGAAAGAAGACGCACTCGACTTACCTGATAAAATATACACAACCCGTGAAGTCGCGATGACAGACGATCAAGCACGGCACTACAGCACTTTGAAGGGCGCTGCTATAGCACTGCTAGAAGGAGGTGAGATGGTGACGGCGCCGGAGGTGATGACAAAGCTGCTTCGTATGCAGCAGGTTCTATGCGGGCATCTTATGACAGACGATGGAGAACTGGTTGAGGTAAAAAGCAATCGCATACAAGCGATGCTAGACACCATCGATGAGATGACAGGTAAGGTCATCATCTGGTCACGCTTCCGATACGACATAAAACAAATTGTTCGTGAGTTGAAAAAAGTCCATGGACCGGCGTCCGTGGTCAGTTATTTCGGAGACACCACAGATCAGGAACGGCAAGATGCGATTCGTGATTTTCAAACGGGTGAAGCACGTTTCTTTGTAGGCAACCCACAGACCGCTGGTTTTGGGTTAACGCTGACTGCTGCAACGAACGTGATCTATTACGCCAACGACTACAACCTTGCGACGAGGTGGCAGTCAGAAGATCGGTGCCATAGGATCGGGCAGAACCACAGTGTTTTGTATGTGGATCTTGTTGTACCTAAGACTATTGACATCAATATCGTTAAGGCACTCAAGGACAAGATTGATCTGGCGGGGGTGACCTTGGGAGAAGAAGTGAGGAAGTGGCTTGAGGTTTAACACCTTTGAACTGCCGGTTGCCGGCGTTTTGTTCCGATGTGGGGCCAGGTTTGAATTGATGGGGGTACAGATGACACTGTCCCGTATCAAGATCGACATATAGAAGTCGGATACCGAGCTTCTTTTGTTTGTCTGTCAAGGTTCGGTTTACTATTGAACCGTCTTTTCGACGACCTGCTTTTTTTACGTCAAAGAACAACCATTCATCGTTGGGTGATAACGCTACGATATCGACCGGACCCTGTTCCATAACGTGAGTGAATACATGACAACCCTGCGATATAAGCCAATCAGCAGCAAGCAATTCGCACCGCTTGCCATCCTTGATTCGGTAGTCGATTGTCATAAAGAATCCTTTTTAATCCCAGCCCAGTGTGTTAGGGTTGCACAACATAGCGTGATCCACAAGGAGATAACATGGACAATACGCGGTACAAGTCAGTAGCGGTTCCAAATCAAGTGCATAAAGTCCTGAAGCATATTGCGGGCATCGAAGGGCGTACGATAGGAGGCCAGATGTCACATATTGTACGGGAATACAATGCAACCTTTAGGGGGCACGGCGACAGTGAAAAGTTCGGCGAATACCTAGAGAAGATAAAAATGGTTGACACGATCGCAACTGATAAATAAAACCGACTGCACACCCGAAGGGGTTAAACTTGTAACAAGGAGAGTGAACGATGAGCGATGTATTCTCGCTATTCGAAGAAGAGGCTGCTAGCGCCAAGGCGTTTGACCAAGTTAGCGAAGAGGGGACTACCCGCCTCTCCCGTCTGATCCGTCAGTCGCAACAGACTGACGATGAGATCAAGCAGACGGAACAATATCTCAAAGACCTGAAAGCCAAGAAGCGCACCATCGACGAGGAAGACATCCCGTCGCTGATGGAGGAGCTTGGCGTTGAGAGCTTGACTGTCGATGGCAACAAGGTCTCGGTCGATAAGTATGTGTCAGCCCGAATCCCTGATGATCGTAAAGCAGAAGCCTTTGGCTTTTTGCGATCTATTGGTGAGGGAGACATCATTAAGAACGATGTCGTGGTCACCTTCGGTATGGGTCAGGACAATGTAGCGGGGGCCGTGATCGATGATCTTCGAAACCAAGGTCTCGAGCCAAATCAAAAGACACACATTCATCCTATGACTCTCAGGTCTTGGGTGAAGAATCGTGTCGAGTCTAATCAAGAACTCGACTATGACGTTTTCGGCGTTTACGTCGGCAATCGTGCTGTGATTAAAAAGGGGTAAACCAATGAGCAAAACAGCAATAGCAGAAGCCACCACCACCTCCGTCGCTCCGGCGGATCTTATGGACATGTTTGAAGAGAACGCGGGCGCTGGTCTTGAGAAGATCGGTTCCGACGAGATGCAGATTCCGTTTCTTCGGATTCTTCAGGCACTGTCGCCACAGCTTAACAAGCAGGACTCCCTGTATATTAAGGGTGCAGAGCAGGGCGACCTGTTCAATACCGTATCCAACCGCATCTATAAGGCGGACGAGGGTATGGTCGTCATCCCCGTGGCTTTCGAAACGAAGTATCTTGAGTTTCAGCTTCGGACTGCGGGCGGTGGTTTCGTAGGGGAAAAGAATCCGAACGATCCTGATCTCACTCGTACGACGAGGGAAGGACCGGCAGAAATCCTGCCGTCGGGCAACGAGCTTGTGCGTACGCACCAGCATCTGGTTCTGGTTTATGACGAAGCTACCGGCGAGTATGAGCCGGCGGTCATGGATATGAAGAAGACCCAGTTGAAGGTGTCTCGCAAATGGAACTCGCAGCGTAAATCGGTGCGGGCAATGGGTAAGAATGGCATGTTCCTTCTGCCTATCTACGGCACGGCTTGGCGTGTGACTTCAATTGCGGAAAGTAATGACCAAGGTAGTTGGTATAACTTCCGTGTCGAGCGCGTCGAAGATGTATCTAAGATGGGCAACGCGATGCTTGAAGCTAAAGAGATGGCGGAGAGTTTCCAGAAGGGTGAAATTAAAACGGCAGCAGCCTCGAAAGAAGAGATGAAGCAGGCTGATTCGTTTAGCGACGAAGTACCGTTTTAACCAGTTGGGGGTGTCGCTTGGGCTGTATCGTGCCGATTACAGCCTTTGTCAGAGGCGGCATCCCCATCCTTTTTGGAGGAAGCTATGTCCCTTGCGGAGAGGTTCATGGCAGCGTTTGCCGGGTTTGGCGCTGCACATGGACGTACAGATATTTCAGAAGAACGAAGAGCCGGAAAAACAAAGGCAAAGTCTTACGTCGTCCGTAAACCTTTGACTGTTGAGCTTGTTCAGTCCCACCTTGATGGTGGCGACGGTGTGGGTGCCATCCCAATTAACGAAGACAACAAGTGTAAGTTTGGCGCGTTGGATATTGATGTGTATCCGCTTGACCATACCGCGCTTATTAAACAGCTATCTCAAAACAATGTACCGTGTATCGTGTGCCGCTCTAAGTCGGGCGGTGCCCACGTATTCTTTTTCTTTAAGGAGTGGATGAGTGCAGGTGAATTCAGAGACAAGGCTGCGGAAATTGCAGCGCTTTTGGGCCACGGTAAATGCGAGGTGTTCCCAAAGCAGGAGCAGGTTCTCGTCGAGCGTGGTGATGTTGGGAACTTTATTAACCTTCCGTACTTTGATGCGGAACAGACGATGCGTCCGGCGATTCTACCGGACGGCGACGGGGCCACGTTAGAGCAGTTTCTCGACATGATCGATGAGGTTAGCGTCGATCCAAACGAGTTTCGTAAGTTGCCAATTGGTGGCAGCGTTGACCTGTATCCAGACTACATTCCATGCGTACGACAGATGTTGGCAATGGGTATATCTGAGGGGGGGCGGAACAAGTTTGCTTTCCAGCTTGGAATCTTTCTAAAGAAGTACGACGAGGTGAACTGGAAGACACTGCTTGAAGAGCACAACGCCAAGGACTTTCATCCGCCCTTGCCTGCGTCAGAGATCGTGACGATTCAGAATCAGGTTGAGAAGAAAGAGTGGGGCTATCTGTGCAGCGAGGAGCCGATGGCATCCTACTGCAACAAGAATGTCTGCCGCACCATGACGCATGGAATCGGCGGCGGTGGATCGTTGCCCACCATTAGTGGTTTGTCAGTTGTTATGTCTGAGCCGCGCCTGTGGTTCTTGGACATTGATGGGCGACGTTTAGAGTTAGACACAGATCAGCTACAGAACCCACGACTGTTTCAACGGTGCTGCATGGAACAGCTTAACTTTATGCCGGAGCGGGCCAAGGATGCTGACTGGCAAAGTTTGATTAACAACCTAATGGACAACTGCAATCAGATCGAAGTGCCCCAGGAGCTAACATACAAGGGGCAGTTCACAGACCTTTTGGAGGGGTACTGCACGGGCCGTGTGCAGGCTGTAACTGTCGAAGAACTCATGCTTGGCAAACCTTACACTGACAACGAAGAGCAACGGACATACTTCCGCCTTGACTCGCTGATGGAATTTTTGCGGCAGAAGAAGTTCGATAGCTACACGAGGGCGCAGATTCAAGAACGCATCAAGGAGATGAACGACGGTACGGATTCGCACGGTGTCAAACGCTTCAAGACATCTGGCGGCAAATGGAAGTCGGTTCGTGTTTGGTGGGTGCCAGAGTTTGCTGCCGAGGTGTCAACACCTGATATTGCTGTTGCCAGCACGGAGGTGCCGTTCTGATGGAGACGACAATCTTTGGCCCTCCGGGCACCGGCAAGACCACCCGCCTAATCAGTATCGTGAAGGACGCTATCGCCGCTGGCATGGATCCGAACCGTATTGCGTTTATGTCATTTAGCAAGAAGGCGGCAGAGGAAGCTAAGACTCGCGCAATGGCTGAGTTGGATGTTGACTCTCGCGATTTGATTTGGTTTCGAACGCTGCACTCATTAGCCTTCAACTGTCTTGGCATGAGGGGGCAAGATGTGTTTAAGGGCGCAGACTTCCACAAACTTGGGGAGCTTGTTGGCTTAGAGTTTAGAGCCAATGCTTCGAACAACATGTCTGATGGTGTGCTGTTTATCCCCGGAGCGGGCGGCGACAAGTATCTGTCGATGGTGCAGGAAGCACGGGTGCGTGAGGTTACGATTGAACAACAGTTCAACGATGCAGGTGATTACAAACTGCACTTCCAACAGCTTCGGGTCTTGGCCAAAGCATATGAGGATTTGAAAAAGGAGCTTCGTAAGCGCGATTTTGTGGACATGATTGAGGACTTCATCGAGCAGGGCACTAGTCCGCGCTTTGATTTGTTGATCATCGACGAGGCGCAGGATCTGGCACCGCTGCAATGGCGTATGGTTAAAGAGGTTTTGGTTCCAAACTCAAAGCAAGTTTACTACGCCGGGGACGACGATCAATGCATCTACTCATGGATGGGGGTTCGTGTATCGGATTTCTTGGGGGCTAGTGACCGTAAGGTGGTGCTTGACAAGTCGTACCGTGTACCGTTGACCGTGCACAAATTTGCCGACCAGCTTGTACGGCGAGTCGCTACCAGACAGGAAAAGATTTGGCAACCCGTCGAAAGAAAGGGCAATCTTTCGTGGCATCGTGATATCATGGAGTTGGACTTGGAGAGTGGTGAATGGTTGATTTTAGCCCGGACCAATTACATTGCGAATAAGATCGCCTCCCGATTAAAGGATGATGGTTATCTCTTCTGGAGAGAAGGGGCCGGCTGGTCTCTGTCACAAAATGTCCTAGACGGAATTGAGGTATGGCTAAAATTATGCAAGGGCCAAGACTTGTCAGCGGAGGAACTGAAGAAGTTCTCCAAGATACTGAACGGAAATGTTATTACCAAATCTGGGCGCAAAACCCTCGGATCATTAGACCCAGAACAATCCTATACCCTCGACGATTTAATCGCGCAGTGCGGTCTGAGCGCGACAGCGGAGTCGCCGTGGATGTCTGTCTTGAAAGTTTCGGACAGGGAGATCGCCTACATTACATCGGTACGGCGGCGGGGGGAGAAATTACTATCTGGGAAACCGAGGATCCGGATATCGACGATTCACAAAGCCAAAGGTGGCGAGGCGGATAACGTCGCTCTCTTTCTAGATTCCAGCAAAGCTTGTGTAGAGAACCTTGACCAAGACAGCGAGGTTAGGGTTTTTTATGTAGGTGCTACTCGTGCTAAAAAACACCTGCATCTAATTGAATCAACAGGATATTATGGATTTGCTACATGACAAAGAACAGAGAACAGTTTCTGCGAGAAGCAGAAGAACTAATCAATGGACCAAGGGCCGAGGACTATGGACCGGCGCTTGTAAATCATGAACGCATTGCCACGATCTGGAACGTGCTGCTTCGCAAGAAGTTGCTGGATAAGATCACACCAACCGAAGTGGTTGCCATGATGGTTGGGCTAAAGCTGGCGCGACTTGCCGAAGACATGCACAAAGATGATTCGTGGACCGATATTATTGGGTACGCGGCGTTAGGGGGAGAGATATCTAATGACGAATGAGTCACATCAGTATCATCTGCTAGAGCAAGACATAAAAGATGTCGCATGGGGCAACATAGACAGCGACTGGTCCCCACCGTCGTCATTCCCCGATCTTACAAACTACGACAGGATTGCAATTGATTTAGAAACCAGAGACCCAAACCTGACAACCAAAGGGCCAGGATGGTGTCGTAAAGACGGTTACATAATTGGTGTTGCTGTCGCAGCAGGTGACAGTTCTTGGTACTTCCCAATTAAACACGAGACCGGGAACCTGCCCCGGTCTTCTGTTATGGCGTGGCTAAAAAAGCAGATGGCCACCCCAAATATCGAGAAGGTGATGCACAATGCGTTGTACGATCTTGGTTGGCTTCGTGCGGAAGGGATTGAAGTACAGGGCAAAGTCATAGACACGATGGTGGCAGCGCCGCTTCTGAATGAAAACCGTCGGTGGTATAACCTAGATTCGTTGGCACGAGATTATCTTAACGAGCGGAAGAACGAAAAGATGCTCCGTTCTGCTGCCGGAGAGTTTGGAGTTGACCCGAAGAAAGACATGTGGAGGTTGCCGTCTCGGTATGTAGGACAGTATGCAGAACAAGACGCCGCTGTCACACTGAGACTATGGGAACGATTTCGCACGGATCTTGCAAAAGAAGAATGCACTAGCATTTTTGAGCTAGAGGTTAGTTTGATACCAGTGCTTTTGGATATGAAATCTGCCGGTGTTAAAATCGATCTTGATCGTGCAGAACAAGTAAAGAAAGACCTGAAACAGCGTGAAGATCGTCTACTTAAAGAAATAAAGGTAGAGACCGGCATCTTTGTGGAGCCGTGGGCTGCTACATCTATAGCAAAGGCGTTCGACGCTCTTGGGTTGACCTACCAAAGGACAGAGAAGACTAATGCGCCAGCCTTTACAAAAGCTTTTTTGGCGAATCACCCTCACCCGGTGGCGCAAAAGATTGTACGACTTCGTGAATTTAACAAAGCCAACACAACATTTGTCGAAACTATTCTTGAGCATTCGCATAACGGTCGTATTCATTGTGATTTTCACTCTCTTCGTTCAGATGAAGGGGGCACAGTTACCGGACGATTTTCTTCGTCCAACCCGAACCTCCAGCAAATCCCAGCAAGAGACCCTGAAATCAAGAAAATGATCCGTGGTCTATTCATCCCAGAGGAAGGGGAGAAATGGGGCAGCTTTGACTACGCTTCTCAAGAGCCTCGTTGGTTAGCGCACTATTGCGCAACATTAACGGGTGCTCGGCGGGATCCTCGTATTGATGATGTGGTGCAAATGTATCACGAAGGCAATGCTGATTTCCACCAAATGGTTGCAGATATGGCAGGTGTATCACGCAAGGAAGCCAAGACTGTGAACCTCGGTATTATGTACGGCATGGGTAAGAAGAAACTGGCCGGCGTTCTCGACATCACCGAAGACGACGCCACACATCTGCTTTCCGGATACCATGAGAAGGTGCCGTTCGTGAAAGGTATCGCCGATCTTGCGATGGAACAGGCGCAAGAGAAAGGTGTGATCCGTACATGGATGGGGCGCAAGTGCCGGTTCGACATGTATGAGCCTCGCTCGTTTGGCTACAACAAGCCAATGCAATTGAAGGAGGCGCTAGAACATTACGGCGGCAAGGGTATGATTCGTCGCGCGTTCACGTATAAGGCACTGAACCGACTAATCCAAGGATCAAGCGCGGACCAGACTAAAAAGGCGATGGCTGTTTGTTATTCAGAAGGTCTCACACCAATGCTCACCGTTCACGACGAGTTGTGTTTTAGTGTGAACTCCTGTGAACAATCGGAGAAGATTGTTGAAATCATGAAGAGTTGTGTACCAGACTTGAAGGTGCCATTCGACGTGGACGCCGAGCTTGGGGACAATTGGGGAGAAGTTGGGTAAAATTCGTCAAAATTTCCCAAGTAACAGGAGAAGAAAAATGAAAATCAATGTTGTAGACAACGAGCTACACTGCCCACACTGTGGTCATGAACACGTTCACCACGTTCAGACGTTCATGTATTGTCGAAGCGAAGACAAGGAAGGAATTTTCGTTACATCTAATCCTATCTCGGGGCTGGTGTCGCAATCAAAACTGGAGTTGGACGACGAAGGGAATCCATCTGTGCGGAGACACGCCACTGTTCTTATGTTTTTCTGCGAAGGATGCCAAGACTCCCATGCGCTTATGATCACCCAGCACAAGGGAACTACGTTTATTGAATGGGAAGAATAGAATGATACCGAAGTGCTTTGCCTGCGGCTGGAATCTAATCTGGGGCGGCGACCATGACGTTGAAGACGATGAAGATCACTTCATGGTCTCCAACTTGTCATGTCCTGAGTGTAAGGCGTTCTATCTTATGTATCACCCAACGCCGCCATCCGATGAGCCAGACGAGATGCCCGATTCGGGGTCTGTTTAGCCCACTTCGAGTCCAACATCTGACGACTGGCCTCTGCCCAGTCCTTGGAATCGACCGCAGCTTTCATTTTTTTGAAGCCTGTTAGCCGAGGACGGCCTAATTGGAAGCACATGTTTGCGATGATCAATTGTAGCTCTTCCGACAACTCATTGAAATCATTATACAATAATTCGCAATCTCGTACAGTTCGTTGAATGTCCTCGTGGAATAGTTCATCGACGTGCTCCTGAGAGACCTCTGAGCCTACTTCGAAGCCGTGAAGCTCGTCATTTTCAGTAATTAGATGACCAATTCCGACGGTAGGGTATCCAAGATGGTCCAAATAGATCTCGAGCTTGCATCCTTCGTCGGCGGCTAGCTCTTTTTGCAACTGTTCTAGGTTCATGGGTTCTTCCTTACATGCAAAGGTCTTCATACTTTGTAGTATGAAGACGATGACTACTCAAGTCTCGTGATTCTTGAATCATCAACAGCTTTCTTATCAGAGCAAAAATCATCCTACCGCTTTCCTTCTTCTTGCGATTTGCAAATCCCGTGGATCTTGAAGCAAGTCTTCGACACTGACTGGTGAAATTAAATTTGCTGCGGAACCGGTTTGTACGGGGGGCGGTGTTGGAGTGGGCTGCGGCACAGGTGCAGCATCCGTGGACCGTGCTCCGCTGTCCGAAGTTTTAAGCAGCTTCGGTAAAGACTTTTCTTTCGGGGACACGAAACGATCAGAATCAAAAGCATCTGAAGGTGGTTTTTCTGGATCATCCGGGTCAATAGACAAGCGACGAAGATCGCGCTCCATGATCCGCAACAATGACTTTGGAATATCGTGGTTTTTATCTTTAGCTTCATCCAGCTTTGCGTCGGCTGGGCTGTACGGCAAAAACTCTCCACGAAGCAATGCCTTCATTTCGTCTTTACCGACACGCTCTTTACGTAAAATTCTTTTTATGTCTCTTGTGCTCAAGCCTAAGTTTTCAAGTGCTCGTATTTGCACAGCCATTCTGCGGAAAGCGCCAAGTCGAGCTTGGTTCGCCGCTAGGTATCCATTTATATAGTCATTTTCTCCGGCGTAATCTCTGTTTACAACATCATTGAAAAGAGTTGCTGCGTCGGAGCGCTCAGATTTGAACTCGTTTGCCTTGAACTCTAAGACACGTTCTGGATCCACCTCTTGTGCGGACAGCCCTGTGAACAGCCGGAACAGTTCCCCTTCTGGTGCATACTTACGGCCCGTGCTCGGCTCTGTCTCGCTGATCCCAAATTCGGGCCGGCCTCCGAGTAAACTGCGCGGAAGCCTGGACAGCTCGATCTCAGAAACGTCGGCACCTACAGGAACCCGGAAAGGATCTAGGTTGCTTGGCCCCATTTGATTCAAAGCATGAATCAATGACCGCTCCATCTTCTTGCCAAAGGTTTCCGAATCACGGTACACTTTTGCACCTGTCTGTGTCACACCGCCACGACCATACATAGACTCCGGCAGCACATCTCGCGCGACTGCAAAGGCAATTGACTCTGAAAGAAACGGTTCTGTCAGTTGAGCTAGCGCCGCATGCCCCGCTTGATATACCGTGTTAAATGCTCCACGTTGTAGTTTGTTGCTCTCATCAAGACTGTTTAAAGCAGCTTCAAATGGACGAATTAGCATGTCATACGGATTGAAGTGGCTGAAATCCAATACTTCAAGATAGCCTTTTTCATTTCTACCTAATGGTATGAAAGTAGAATCACGTTGATACGGCGCGGCTGTGATGTTGACCGCTTCCATTTCTTCAGGCGTAACACCAACAAGGTTCATTGCGGTGTCGCGAAGAGCCGGTCCTGCAACGTAGAATGTTCCAAGAGAACCCATGAGACGACGCATGCCAATCTCACGAATACCTGCATCATCGCTAGCAAGTTCTTTCATAGAAGTTTCAAGTGTGTTGAAACCCGTTCTTATTATTTCAGTAGGAAACGCAATAAAGTTACCGACGGGCAAACCACGAATGTCTTTAACAAGTTGTGGGACTAGCTCGTAGTTAGGAACCAGGTTCCGCACGTTATCTGCTGCGCGAGTCTTGATTGCTTCTTCTATGGAAACTGCGTTTTCATCCCCAAGAAACTGCTTGAACCTTCTGGTCTGCGCATCAACGACTTTCTGAAACTGTTGATCGTCCATCGGGTTTTTGCGACGGCTGTTGGCCAGACGCTCCAACATCTTGGTATAGGCTTCGCGAAGTTTTGATTGCTCAAACTCGTAGTTGTATATTTTCCAAACATCGTCACCGGCGCGGTAGGCATCGGCTGTTTTTCCAAGAAACTGCCACATAAGATTGCGTCGGTTCATTCTATCTAAAGAACCTCCAAGCCCACTATCCTTTGGTCCGGTAGTGGCGACATCAGACACTAAGGCATGGTCTTCCATGACATTTTGACTTCGGGTGTTTGTTGCTTTGCGCAGGTTATCCTGTAGTTCCCGCAACTCCGCGCTGCTGCCAATGATGCCGCGCTGCTGAAGATCAGCCAGATACTCCACACCCTCGTCTGTCAGTCTGTAATCAGCACTCAAAAACTTTTTGTTAATGAGATCACGTAGGACAATATCTACAGATTGGCCAAGACTTGCGCCCGAGCCAACATTTCCTTGCGCCAACGCAAACATACTTGCCGAGGTGACGTTACGAACTTGTGTGATTGGAGACAAAATTGTTTTGTTAAATTGAGAAATACCCTTCAACTTCAACATGCCACCATACATGGTGCGAAGTATGTTTCCTAAAAAGTTGTCGTCCGAAATGATGTTGCGTTGCAGAGAGCTAGCCATAGCTTCTGGCATTGCAATATTATGAAGCGAACCGAAAGCACTTTCAGACTGCCCTGGATCTTTCTTTATGATGTTTCCTGAAGAATCGGTTCTACCAATAATGTGATAGCCCTTCGTTCGCAAGTCCGTCATAACAAACTCTTCGGCGCCATCAATTTCCGCTTGAAGCTGTCTAACACGACCATCACCAGCGCCTTGTGCCACCTCGGACTCAAGTTGTAACTGTAGACGTTCTTGACGCTGCGCCACACGAGCCGGCACGTCAATGTATCGACCATCTAACTTAGGACCGAGAACGTCAGCCGTGGCTGTCGGGTTCGTTTTACGAGCCTCTGCTAAAGCCTCGCGCTCCGCAGAATTTAAAAAGTCTTCGCCGTATTTACCGCGCCGGAACTGAGCGTCGATCATATCGGCATCAGCGACTCGACGTATTATGGAGTAAAAACTATCTGTCGCAATGAACGTGGATAGATCAGACACCGTAGAAATGTAAGACTCTCGTGGGTTACGGACTTGCCCCAGAATTTCTTTAAGAACCGGACTTTCAACCTTGCGTCTATTTAGAAGCTGAGTGTTTAACTTCCGGATTGGAACCTTACCCATAAATCCGCCCCAGCCGCGTTTGCCCATACCGGCGGGGGTCTTGGCAAGAACAAGACGAATGTATTCTCGCATCTGGCGTTCAGTTAAAGTATCTAATGTCTGTTCATCTGTTATACGAAGAAAATCACTTTCTTCTCCAAGCACACTTTTTATATGATTAAAGACGGTGTTTTCACTACGCCCACCTACACTGGTGCGAATCAAGTTAAATATTTCTTTTTCTCTTGCTGACCCGGCGGCAATATTATACTTGGGGTTTTCGTACGCCGCATATCGTTGTCTCAAATATCCGCCTAATTCAGTGTTTTCGCGGATTGCTTTCATCAAAGATTCTCGACTCGCTTTCCCCGGTGCCGCAGTTTCAGGCAGTGCACGTACCGCGCCGGTCTCAAGCAGCCGGTTGGATAATTGGTCAATAATGTTTCGAGCCGATTTGTATGCGTTAAACAACTCATCTGGGATATCGTCTGGACGCTTACCTGTCTCCAGAACGTCCATGAAAGCGTTCATCAAAGTTTGTTTTGTAACCGCTGTCTGTTGTCTCATTTCAGGACGAGCTAAAAACTCGTCAATCTTCTGTTCGACTTTTGTCAGTTGGCGGTCTGCTCTTTTCACATCGCCTTCGACAGCAGCGTTGACCAGCGAGTTGGCTCTAGCAGCGGCTGGGTCAAGAAACCCGCGATAGCGAAGATTGGCGAATAGATTGGCGATAATCGTGCTTGTAAGTCCAACCTTGTCGGATGCATCTAAGATCCGTGCTTCTTGTTTTAATATTTGATTGGTGGCTATCTCTAGACTTTTGCGGACAGCCGGCAGCGCCCCCACGGTAACCAGATCAGCAACCGTGGTCCGGCGGGCGCGGTCCAAGATAGAGTTGGGCGAAGATCGTGCAATAGGGGTTACGACACCTAACTTATTCTGCAAAATGTCAGATGCTATTTCAACGGGGCGAGAAGCACCAAACTTAAAGGTGCCTTTGAGTGCTGCTCCAAGCACAGGTGGTAGGACAACAGTGGCAATACCAGCCTCGGCTCCAAGCAACGTACGGTTCAAAAGCTTTGCACCAAGAAGCTCGAGCGCCGTTTCACCGACTTTACGTTCCGGAGACATGTCCGGGCCTAATTCGAAAAAGTCGTGTATTCCCTCGCTTTCATCTGACGACACAATAAAGTCTACCGCCGTTGCACCAACAGCTTGTTGGCCACTCAGCAAAAGTTTTTGTCTTCTGGTGAGACTAGACTTGCCTCTCCTTGCGCGGGTCAGCTTTTCAAGCCGGCCAAGTCTTGTGACGTTTGATACAACTTTTGCACCGAGTCCCCCAGGAGCAACGTACTGACCGACGACGTGTGAAATTTCACCGGCAAGAGTTGTTGCTTTTCCTTCTATGCCGGTTACTTCTTCAACCCCTTCGCCTACATCTTCAAAGCCCTTAACAATTGCGCCTGCAATTGGAAAGGGATCTTCTGTTGGAAGTTCGTTGTCTTCTTTAGGAAACAAGCTAGTGCCGCTGGTGTTGTACTTTACGTCATAGTACAACCCGACGAGTTCGCTTGTGGCTTTCGCACCCTCGTAAACACCTCTTGCGAGGTTGACCCCGATGTCCCCGAGAAGACCGCGTTCATCATCTTTTTTGGAGTTCAAAGCAGTCAGCAGTTTGCCTTCAGGGGTGCTGTCGGATGTATTCTCTCGCTCGGATAAGATTTCCTTAATCCGTGCCGTAGCATCCTGCGCGCTTAAATCTTCTGGAAGCTCAAAGATCTCGCCCTTGTAATTCCATTTTTTCATATCAGAGTTTTGGTTTACCAGTGGCGGGGTCTATAGTCTGGTCAGAGACAACTTCTGTTGCCAACTCGTCGTCGCTATCAACAGGCGGCTTCTTCACTTTTATTTCCAGTATTAGGTCTAGTGCGTCCGCGTCGTTCTTGCGCTTCAACATGTCAAGGTCTAAACGTCCCTGCTTTATCTCTCCCTCGTCATCTACGATCCCATAAAATTCTAGGTTGTTATAGTTACCAGACTCCCATAATGCCTCAATCATAGGCCGACCAGTTGTGCTTACGCCCGGACTTGTACGGAATGCAGGTATTTGCTGTGCTGCTGCGGCATCAGGATCAGACGCTAACTTACCCAACAGCGTTGATACTGTTTTGGCTCTTTCGCTTCCATTCTCTACATCTGCAAAGTTCATTGACCCCACGATCATGGTCTCGCCAGCGGCGTCGGCTGTTCGAACAAGATCAGTCAGCTTCACAGACCCTTTGTTGAGGATCCAATTATTGAATATAGTAATACCTTCATCTGTCAGCTTGTAGCTGTCTGAATCGGAGAAATCGACTGTGCCGCCTTCTTCTTTCGGCACAACATAACCCGCAACATTCAACTCTCTGATGATGTCAGGAGTTTGCGCCGCCAGCGTGGCTTTTAGTGTCGCTGCAAACTTTTCTTTGTTGAAATCAATCGAGGCCCAGTTTGCATCTTGCGATGCAACAAACTGGTACAAACTGTTTTCAATCTGAAGATAACCTGTTGCTATATCTATTTGTTTAAACGCATCAGCCCTCTCTTCTTGGCGAATCGAATCACCAAGCTGCGCCTTAAATTGTGCTGCTTGAATTCTAGCTGCACGGTTTGCAACATCAACGCTTCGCTGGTCTTGAAGCAGCGCCAACTTGGCAGAAGCAATCGCTCTGTTTTCTTCGCGCTCGGCTGCGCTGATGTCTTTTATGTCACGACCAAATGACTCAACCCCAAACGAAAGACCCCGTGCAATGTTTGTAAGTGCATATGGACTTTCACCGGCGGCAGTAGCTAACCCGGCCTTGATAAGAGACAGCCAGAAAGATGTCTTCTTGTCTTCGTTTGCAATCTGTTTGGGGCCACGTCCTTTGGTGTAGCCCAGAGACTCCATAGCCATATCTTCAAAGTCGGCGAGGTTGTAGTCACTAAGAGTTGGCGTGTCTTCATCCATTGCATCAAAAGCATCTTTGTACAATTCATTGACAGACTTACCGGCCACAACCACATCGTCTCGACCAGGCACATTTTCAAGAATGTTGTCTGTGGCCGCTCTCAGCTTATTAGCTGAATCCAGCATTGGCTGCGCAGCTTTTGCGGTGCGGGCATCAACGTCATCGGGCAGCGTAAGCGGCTGTGTATCGGGCTTTGGTTTTGGCTCTGGTGTTGTGAAGGTTGTTGGTTCAGGAGCGGCTGAAACATCAAGTGGTCTGTCACCCGCAGCGATATTCAACGCAGGAGCAGACATATTCTGCAAAAGGCTTTCACCCGCACCTTGATTGAACACAGCAGGTTGAAACGGATTTTGAACTCCCGCCCCCGGAGCAGGGTTCGGAAGATTACGCATAGCTGCTTGCATTAACTCAGGGCTTGAAGCAAGAACACCAGTGGGCTGGCGAGATGCCCCCGGTGCTGTACGTGACCGGAACATCGGACGACTAAGAGGAGCGCGGCGCATAATTAAGCCCTTCCAAAAAAGCCTTGGCCCTGTTGTGCCTGACCGTAAGCACCAAGACCGGCAATTCCAAGACCAAGGATTTGAGACATCGCACTAGGTGGCGGCGTTGTAGTCTGCGAAGTTGTTTGTTGCAAGGCCGGCACACCTTGGAAGATGTCTGACAGGAAGCCAATCTGTTGGAACGGCTGCTGCTGCTGACCGAGTATGTTTTGTTGGGCGATGTTGAGACCCGTCTGGTCCTGCTGTTGCTGCAACCCGCCAATGCCCAGAAGTGTGTTGATGTCCTGTACACCCATGCCTTGTGCCTGCGATCCCAGACCTGCAATACCTTGTGCCAAACCACCACCAAGTTGCGCCTGCTTCAGTTGTTGGTTTGCCGCCTGCTGGGCTAGTTGAGAAGCCTGCGCGAAGCCAGCACTGCGAAGCCGCTCACCTGTACGAGCCTGTTGTTCCAGTGTGTTACGACCAATTTCTCCTTGAACAACAGCGGCTCGAGACCCACCAAAAGCTCCTGCACCAGCGGCCTTTGCGTTTGCAGCTTGTTCTTGTATCTGACCTTGACGACCAATGTCTGCCTGCGCCCTCTGAACAACATCATCAAGATACGGATCCATGTAATCTTGATACGCCGTCGGCGACATACTAGCACCGGCTGCGGTTTGCATTGCGCCCTCAAGCCCAGCCTGCGCTTGATCCAGATAGGGTTGATAAGAACCAACACCTGCGCCAAGGGCAGCCGTGATAGCAGCTTGTTGTCCTTCAGAAAGCTCTGCCTGCGCTGTCGGAGCAAACGGCATCGAAAGGCCAAGACCGCCTTCATCTTTCGGCTTAAAGAGTCCTTGGGCCGAGGTCAGCAGGTTCGCCAGATACTGTTCCTGAAACTCAGGAAGTCTGGTAATTGTTTCTTGAGTTTGTGTAGCCATTATGCAGAAGCCTCCAACTCGGCCATCATATCATACATACGCGCAGCGCCGATATCCCTATCTCCGCCGCCCGCACCACGCACGGCCTTTGCTGTTACGACGAACTCACCGTCCGACAAACGTGCAGGAACTGAATCAGAAGTGCCGGTCCCCGGTCCTGTGACTTCACCCCCGCTGTTGAGTGTTATCTCGCGATCCCTTCCGTAGTCAAAGTCAGATATCTCGCGCTGATAGGCTGCAAGATCTTCCGGATCATTCAACTGATACACCTCTCCATCACGAGAACGGGCGGTAATGTCGAACATCTCACCTTTCGGGAACGGACGTTGACTTCCTATTTCTTCTTCTTCTTCTGTCAGAGCACCCAAGATACCAAGACCTAAACCAGCGGTGAGCAGCTTGTTCTCACTGGCAAAGTCACCGAGCATACTCATGATGCCCGTGTCCCCACCACCGGCTAGCTTATCAGCGGCGGCGCCCATGCCTTTGTTGTACGCAACTTGCGTGGGAATAGGCGCACCTGTAAGACCATACCCCGCTGCTGCCTGTTTTCCTACAAACTCGGGCAGGAAGCCGCCAGCGGTGTTTGGTGCAAACCCCGCTGCACGGCCCGCGTATCCAAGAGTGCCGCCGATAAGGGCTGTCTTCAGCGCATCCTCAACATCCTGACCCGCTGCAAGACCCCCGATTCCAGAGCCGATGGCCGCGCCCATAGGTCCGCCAAGACCAAAGCCAACTGCGCCACCAATAACTGGCGCAGCTTTTTTTAGAATTTTGGTAAAGTTTTTAAACAGGCCCATCAGGTAACCACCTTCACTGTACCACTGTCATTATACAGAGCGCCCGTCTCTAGTCCAGATGCACTTGTCGGTAGCTCTGTCAGTGTAATCTTTGTGCCTCGCATCTCACCAGGCGTCCTTTCTTGCGAAATAAATATCTCTAACGCACGTATCAAATCCGCCATGTACTGCGGATCATAGTCAACCGGAGCTTCGGGCAGCCTTGGTGGAGGATTCTGTACCTGTGCCACTACTGTCTCCCATCCGGACGGATATCAATGCGCGGGCTTCCGAGCTTCCACTTTGTGCCAAGTGCCGTAGAGTCAATACGTAGCGCAAACGAGCGCCCACGAGACCGGAGATGAAGCTGCTCCGTAAATGTTTCCACACTGGCAGATGTGATTGATCCCGTTGTGGTTCCGGAGTCCGTGTTGTCAAACGAAGCACCAGGGAAACGACGCGACTTGATGGTGAATGAAGCTTGCGGGCTACTAAGATTGGTCGAACCAATGAATGTAAGATCGGGAATGACGCGTCTAATGTGGGTAAACTTATCGCCATCTCCTATGTCAATTGCGGCTGACTCGATAAACGAAGTCATGGCCGAGCCATCATCATCGAAACCAATCTCGTGGTTGAAGATATACTGATCGCCCGCTGCAAGAGGAAAGGACCGTGTTCCGCGATCCAACCATGCCGTTCTAGCTAGGTTGCCGAAGTACCATACCTTTTCGCCATAGTTGTATATGACATACTTATCATTCTCTGTGGAGTTGGCAGACGGGTAGAACCAGAATATCTCACTGAACTCTGAGTTAATGCCAGAAGTTACCTTGTCAGACTCTGCTTTGTTGAAATCACCAAAGACCTTCTGCCTAACAGTGCATGGAAGCTGCTGCGTTCTACCAGCGTACACATAGAAGTTGTCGATACCCATCCAGTATACAACGTCTTCTGTTGATACAGCCGCGTTTGGCCCCATGATCGTGATGTTCGAGGCAAGCTGAGACAGGCCAAAGGTAAAGGGCGGACCAATAAAGCGCATAGAAAACAGAGCGGTGTCAGTCCACACCAGTATCTCACGCTTGGTTTCAACAGCTTGCACAAAAGTAGATCCTGCGCCAAGTCTCAAGTCACCGGCGGTGTTTGTAGCGGCTGGAAAGAAGTCTATCGGGTTTTCCTGACTGCTGAACCTGATCAACAACGGGTCTTGTACACCGTCCCCCTGCGTGGCGCTATCGTTTGCACCCAAGCCATCCGCCCCAAAGACAATAACGTGCCTATCTTGATCGGACACAAGCACCTGCTTTGCCTTCTGAGGCACACTGGTCTTTGTGCCACTTAAAGTGGATAGCTCAATCGCACGCGTGGACAGGTTGTTTGTTCGGTCCCAGTAAAAGATGTTGCTGTCTCGTGCGTTGATTAGCAGATCTTCTCCGAAGTTGTCGTGCGACCACAAACGTATCTGTGTTGTGGTTTTCAGACCGCCGGATGCTGCGATACCCCAACCAAAATAATCATTGTCAGCACTGGCGTTACCTGTGACCAGAGTAACAGTTGCACCGTTTGCGTGTGTCACTGCATCTGTCAGCGCGTTTGAGGAGACAGAATTAAAACTGTCTGTGCCGCCATGACCAGCTGTATTTACGTTGCTGTTTGCACCGGTTCCTGCATGAGCGCGTACAACTGTAAGATCATTTGTAGACACTCCCGTTACTTTCATAATCTCGCTAGTGCGGTCTGAAGCAGGGAGACCTCCCACAAGAATAAAATCATCTGCCGCAATACCCGTGCCGCTGGTCACGGTTAAGGTTGTGTCAGAATTAGAGAACGTGCCACCTTCATTTACGGTGGTTTCAAGCGCACCGGCTGCAACACCGCCGTACAAACCAGCACCCCAGCCCGTGCCACCAACTGTCGAATCCAAACCCACATTGATTTGATATGCGCCCACGGTGCTCGATCCACCGTTGCCTGAGTCAGATGAGTTGGCCGCTACGCTAGCTGTTACCGTGTAGCTATTTGCATTGATGATGCTGACAACCTGATATTCAATGTTCAGGATTGCGGCTGTGATGTTGCCG
>Ga0098037_1000397_pt1 | contig 23281 bp, 22 predicted proteins | sample 5_EtaG_FD_75050 | JGI IMG/M metagenome (GOLD analysis project Ga0098037, IMG submission 75050) | Marine viral communities from the Subarctic Pacific Ocean - 5_ETSP_OMZ_AT15132 metaG | ecosystem: Environmental > Aquatic > Marine > Oceanic | place: Pacific Ocean | collected 2015-01-08 | reverse complement strand
GACCGCTGCACCTGCCATGATGTTCTCGTCATCAAGAATTTGAACCGCTGGTTCAAGGAAAAGTGGGTGGACGTCAGCCGCAAAGACAAGGACGGTAAGCACCCGCCCTGCGGTCGCTCCAAAGCCAAGAAGGGCAGCAAGGGCTACCCCAAGTGCCGTCCGTCTGTCAAGGTCAGCGACAAGACGCCGAAGACCAGTGGCTCGATGAGCGAAGGTCAGAAGCGCTCAGCCACCAAGCGGAAGCGTGCAAAGAAGCAGGGCGTCGGCGGCAAGCCAACCATCGTCAAAGGATGGGTCGGTGTTAAGTAGAGGTCACAGGAGAGGTCAAATTATGTGGGGGTCGGCGCTTATCGAAGTTGAAGATATCCCTCACGATGTCGTGTTTGAGGAAAAAATCTCAATCATGCAGAAGTCCTATTCATTTGCCCCCAACGGTGACGGTTGGTTTGAAGCAAAGACGGGCACGACTGCGGACGCGATGGTCAAGCGGCTGCGCAAGGCACGTCGTCACAACAAAGATGCAAAAAGCGACATCGACGCGCTCATTGGCGACATCCGCATGATGAAGGCCTTAGAAGCGGAAATGACCATCCGCAATCTCTCATGGGGCGTTGGAAAAGAAGACGCCATCAAAGGGCTGGGTCTGTCCGACCGCTCGTTGAAGCACCTGCGCCAGTTTGGCGAGTCGCGTAGCGTGTCTTTGCAGAAGGCTTGTTTGCTATGGCAAAAAGCCGAGTCTACGTTGAAGATGCTCGATGAGCACGAAGACGTGTGGGGTGCTGAAGAGCAACAGGCGTGGGCAAATGCGATGCGCGACCGTAGCGATGCGCGAAAGATGTGGCGCACGGCCTTGTTTCAGGCCGACAAACTGTCGAAAAAGGAACAGGACTACCTTTCGTTTGCGGCTGAAGAATTGCTGCAAAAGGGACCGATGAAGGCTGCTGAGATTCGTATCAACATGGATGATGCAGGCATCGTGAAAAAGTCCTACACGGACAAGAAGTTCTCCATGCTGCTCTCACTCTACGGTGAAGAGTATGACATCATCAAGGGCGCTCAACGTGGGACATACGTTCGCATCACCACCGATGGACTGGTGATGAAGGATTCGTGGGCCTACGGCGCTGGCTTTCTCGATGCTGACGGCTATATCACCATCACCGAAAGAGGTGAGCCTCGTGCGGGCTTGATTGCTACAGGCGACCGTGGTAGGACACACTGTGAAGACCTCTACAAAACGCTGGACTGCGGGGTGCTTCAGTTGGACGGTAAAGTGTATCACAAAGCCTCGCAGCGAAGTCAACACCGCCTCCAGTTCTACTCTAAGGCCGACCTACGGAAGTTCCTTACCGGGGTCCTACCTCATCTACGCATGAAGTCGACGCAGGCGAAGGCCGTGCTCGCTTTCATTGACGAGAAGGACGCCACTCGAAAACAGGAACTCAAGCGCCTTGTGCGCTATGAAAATTGGAAAGACCACACGAAGAAGTCTGCTGAACTTCTGAGTGGTTGGGGTATTGACGCCGACACTGTCGGCACTTACGCGGAGGGTCTGTGATGGCTGAAGAAGAACGAGGACCAGTCAGCCGATTTTTGTCGGCCATCGCCAGCCCATTTCGACGTCGCACGACGCCGCAACCACAAATGCCCCTCTACACCACGGGTATTCAGGAGCCTGTGCTCGCACAGGGTATCACCATCCCATCGCTGTATGCGGTCAGTCACGAAAACCTGATTCTACGCACGGTCCAGTCTAAACTTCAGCAAGAGGTTTTCAGGCGCGGCTACTACTGGGAGAAGCGTTTTGAATCCAAGTGCATCGAGTGTGAGGAGGAGTTTAATCACTCAGTCGACGTCTGCAAATCCTGCGGTGGTGAGGTTCGCAAGCCTGACCCTGAGCAAGTCATTTACGCCAAATGGCTACTGAATCAGGAGAACTCGATGGAGCAGTCCTTCATGCAAGTCTTGCGTGAAGTCGAAAACGACCTCAACATCGTGGACGACGCCTTTCTCATTCTCATCAAGGAGTATTACGTTGACCCTGAATCGGGCGATATTGCCTTTTTCCGCGTCAAGGAAATCATTCGAGGTGACCCTATCTTCATGCGCATCATCGCAGACAAGCGTGGTGTCCGTGGTGGGCGGTATAAGGTGTGCCGCATTCACCGCGACCAAGTCGCATACCCCGGTCAAGACCCGAAATGTCAGACCTGTGGTTCGCGCATGGTTGACGCGCACTATGTCAACATGGCTGGCAGTGGGAAAAATCAGTATTTCACCAAGGGCGAAGTCATTCACATCAGCAAGTATAACCCGTCCAAACTCTACGGTCGCAGTCCTGTCAACACCATGTGGCGACAGGCGATGAGCCTCACGGCCATGGACAACTACATCTACACCGCGTATCAGAAGCGACGCACACCAAAAGGCATCATTTCTGTCACCACGGATAATCTTGAGTCGATGAAGTCGTTTTGGAAATCTGTCGATGAGAAGATGGAGCGTGACCCGCACTACGTGCCGAAGGTCGGTATCGAAAGTCAGACTGGGCGCGGTGGTGTGAACTGGGTCAAGTTCATGGACACGTTGGAAGAGATGCAATACATCGCTGTGCGCGACGAGATTCGCAACCGCATCGCGGCGTATTACGGCGTCTCGTCCATCTTCATGATTGACAACGGCAAGTCCGGTGGCCTCAACAACGAGGGATTGCAGATTCTTGTCACCAACCGCGCAGTCGAGTTTGGTCAGAAGGTCTACACCAACGTTCTGTTCCCCCGTATGTTGCGTGAGATGGATGTCTCCGATTGGAAACTCACTCTCTACCCCAACGAGGAAGAAGACGAAATCACTCGCCTGCGACGCGACGAAATGGAGGTCAACCTCGCTCAGCGTATGGCGATGCTCGGCTATAAGCCGGAATTGCTTCAAGAAGGCGACCGCGACATTCGCTTTGTCTACAAGCAGCAGGAAGAGCAAGAGGGTGGCCAACCCGGTATGCCACCGGGTATGCCTCCGGGTATGCCTCCGGGTATGCCTCCGGGTGGCGCGATGCCTCCGGGTGGCGCGATGCCTCCGGGTGGCGCGATGCCGCCTATGGGTATGATGCGCGGAGCACCCATGCCCGCTTCTCAACCGGGCGGTGAAGGTGCGGGTATTCGCACACCACGCTCACCGGCTCGACCGCAGGCTCGCGGTAGTCCGGGTGCAGGCTCACCTGTAACCAGCGTTCAGCAGCGAGGTCCAGCACCCACGCAGGGGATGCAGAACTCAAGAGCGATTGGCGATGCGCGACGACTTCGCGGGGCTTAATGCTTTAAGCAGGAGCGTTCTACGGGGAACAGAGGGACTTCGATGGACCTACTCAAAATGCACCCGATGGCTCGAAAAATGGCTGTTCACAGCGAAGCCTTTGCGAAGGCGCTGGAAAGCGGTAACGCACAAGATGCACAAGACCACATCAACGAGGTGTTGAAGTTCGCCGGTTTCCTTTCAGACGACATTCACGGCGCCATTGTCAAGGCTGAAACCGACAAGCACAACGAAATCGCCAGCAACATGATTCAGAAGATGAACGTGACCGGGCAGAAGTTCGATGTCGCTCAGCGCGCTGACGTTCTTCCCGGCACCGTCATCGCCGCTCGCACGCACAACCGTGCTCGCGTTCACCGTGGCACCTTTGGTCGCTTTGTCCCCGATTCGTGAGGTGAGCAGATGACGGAGGAAGTGTCCACGACAGAGCGCTTGATGAACGCGCTCATTTCCAAGATGGAAGCCATGGACAGCGATGTGCAGGCCTTGAAGACTGAAAACGCTAATCTCCGAAAGGCACTCCGTGACCCTTCAGCCATGCTCCGCAAAGCAGGTTTTGTCTCCGCAACTACCCCGTTGAGTGAAGACGTTCCTCACGACCCCTTCCGCGCCGATAGTAGCGCACTGCTCAAGGGTGAGCAGGGAGGCTTCCCCTCAAACGCTGAGATTCATCAGATGTCGTGGGACGATATTCACGAAATGGCTGAGCAGGCCCGTTCTGTGGAGGTGCTCCCTTGAAGCCGATTCCCAGCCCAGCATCCCGCGAAGCCATGGACTTGCTCAACAAGGCAATGCGCCTGCTTGAAAAGGCCGAAGAACTCGACATGGTCGAGCATGAGGGCGAAGACGTCCCCGCTTTTGCTGCCGACGGTAAAGGCCCCAAGGACAAGAAGAAGGGCAAAAAGTGCCCTGAGTGTCAAGGTGAGGGCGACGACTGCGAGTGTGACGATGAAGACGAAGGGCCTCAAGACGAGGGCGACGACGACATCAAACTGGAAAAAGGCAAGTGCAAGTGCAAGAAGGGCGAATCTTGTCGCGATTGCGAAAAGTGCCCTGAATGTGGCGAGGCCATGAACAAGGGCAGTTGCATGAAGATGGGTTGCGGTGCAAAAATGCAGAAGGCCAAAGACTGCCCTGAGTGTGGCGCTAAGATGGAAAAGGGCGCTTGCATGAAGATGGGTTGCGGTGCAAAAATGCAGAAGGCCGAACCCGGTTTCTCGACCACGTTTGGTTTTGAGCCTCAGAACATCATGTTCGCATCCGAGTCTGGTGGGCAGACGCGCAACGCGTATTATTCCACCAACCAGTATGTCATCAACTCGCAAGATGTCGCCAATAAGGGTGGCCAGTCGTCTTCTATCAACTTCGACGGGCTTTCTGCTCAATTGAATCCACATGATGGTGGTGGCGCTGACCGCCAAGTGCAGGGTGAATCGCTCACCAAGCAGCAGATTGCACAGAGCCGCGCTTCCGGTTGTCATATTTGTGGTGGGAACTTGATGACCGGCTGCTTGAAGGGATTCGGTCCAACGTGCCGTGGACTTCAGGGGTGAGCCTGTGTGGAGGAAGACCCAGCGGAGGTCTACATTCGCGCTCGCAACGACCTGCTAAAAAGCGCTGTCGATTTTAACGACTATGAAGACAACATCGCGAACTACGCGTTCGCGAAACTCAGTCTTGAGCATCACGGTATCGAGTTCGAGCCGCTGTGGGAAGACCGTCTTTGTGAGTCCATCCTCAAATCCGCTTTCAGGACCAAACTCGATGCAGAGCCAGCCCTCTCTGAGAACGCTCTGCTCGACTTGCAGGTCAACAACCCTGAACTTGCTCGGGAATACGCGGAGGCGTTGGCCGAACTCAAAGATAAGCGCAGCACAATGAGTGGTAGCGTCAGTGTAGATGAGATGTTGAGTTTCGGCAAACTCTCTGACCGCGTCGCTGCGCTTGAAGCACAGATAACTGGACGCAGCACTGAGCAGCAGAAAGAGGAAGGAGTGCTCGGTGGGAACATCAGCGATGAGGCTGCTCGCGTTCCCCAGCACACCTTCTCTGACCGCATCGTGGAACACTCTCTACGCGACATTCATCGAATGTGGCCTCAAGTCAAACCTATCGGTCGCTACGACGAATCTTTTCTGAGTGACGGTCAAGGTCTGCTTTCCTATGACCCAACAGACCCGACAGGTCGCCCCATGTGGGCGCGTTTGCTTCGCGGCTTCTACCTACCTCAACCCTATCAGAAGGGTGACAAAAATCTGCGAATGTCGTTGGCCGAACGATACTCCTCCGCTGAGTTGTCGCACCTCAAGGCCAACAAGGGCAAGCGAGCCTTTGAGCCTCGAAAGCGTAGCGGTGCTGAAGACGAAGAGCATATTCCTCACTTCGGGCCACTGATGTCCACCTCGCACGCCGTCTATGAGCAGGCGTATCAAGCGTGGCTCCAGAGTCGCGGAGGGAAATTGTCCGAACTGATGGTGTTTGCAGACACCGAAGACCCTGTCGAGCGAGATTATCGCATGCGTGAAGAGCACTTCAAGGCGGTTGAAGACCACACTTGGTTTAGCAGTGGCATCGGAGCCAACGTCGACCCCAAAAGCACCATGAGTCAAGAAGAAATCGCGGAGCGTGGTATCAACGACCCCGAGTCATTGGAGGACTACGACATTGACCACGGCTTTGGAATTTGGCCGTATCTTCTTGGTTTGGACTTTTTGCCACCTGCCGACATTCACCGTGTCTTGAAACACATTGACGAACACGGCACCGATAAAGCAGACCAGCAAATTGCGAAACTCAGCGGCCCGGTTCCTTTCATCGACATGGGGCGTGTGAAGCGTGACTTCGCTCAGCGTTTCACCCCTCTCTTTCACGCTGCAGCGCGACATACGCATCACGCCGGAGCCACCATGCGCAAGCGCAACGAGGGGTCGAGATTAACCGACGCTCGTGGTTTTGAAGGCCTCGAAAGAGACAACCTCTTCTACGCTCTCAGCCACACCCCTCACCCCGGCAATCCTGATAGGACTTTGCGCGACTTCGTCAACGAACGCTTTTCACGTTATATGAACCCCGGAGATACGGAGGACGATGTCGTTGACGAGAACTACCCCATTCCCAACATCACTGCTGCACTCGCCAAGAAGATGGAGGGTAATACACCCGAAGAGAATCGGGAACTACTCGGTAGACTGAAACCGGCATACGCCCATCCTGAACACAGCGTGAACTGGTTCCTCGGAAGAGACAGAGATGGTGCGTTCATTGACAACCACCCTCTCTATCCTGACGCTACCGATGCGAGCCACCCTGCTGGGCAAGAGGATTTGATTGAGCGTCTGCACGATGCCTCTGACGAACTTACTGATGCTGTGATGTCTTCCAAGTTTTCACGCGACATTGACGCCTTCTATCATCTCGGGAACAACGTCCCATCGCTTGACGACATCCCCGAGTCTGAGCGAGAATCGTGGCTGCGCGCCGATGACGGCTCTTTGCTTGGTCTTGCACATTACTGGGGCAAACCGTTCCACTACGAGGGTGGTTATGGGAAGCATCCCAAGATGCTGGTTGAAATGCTACATCAGATGTGGCCCGGTGAGCGTTCGCCTTTCGGTCAACTCGAAGGCGGTCGCTTTACGCCGAACGAGGATGCACTCGGCCTCACCAGCCGCTACATCTCAATGGGTTTTGCACCTGAGACACAACACGCGGGCAGTCCGCGTGCTCAGTTGTCGTTCTTCAACGCCTCTCAACCAAGGAGTGAGACGGCAAAGCGTCGCTCTCGCACTCGAAATCAGGCAGCATTCCACGGCAAAGTCAGCACTTCACCGGCATATTCCAATTCAGTTGCCGGCAAAAGCGACGATGAGATTCGTCAAGTCACTGGCGGTAAGGTGCAGAAGTTTTCTCTTGACAATACCGGATGGACCACGGGCGACTCTTACGGTGCGATTGGCTCCAAGCAACGCTTCACGATGCGGGAAAGGGCATCTCGTTGGTGGCACTGGTTGGCTACGCGGATGCGCGCTGGCTCAGGTGAAATCCCAGACAAGTTTCATTCGCAGCAAGAGATGGAAGCCGGCAACGTCGAGCGCACTCGTGGCACGAAGCGTGAATTTGACCGCTTGCAGGGGTGGGCTGATAAGGGCAAGACTTCATCGAAGAAGTTTGCTGAAATGCTGGATGAGGCAGGTCATGACGAAGTCGTTGACGAAATCACCCTCAATCATCTGTCCGACACACAATTGGCGTTGGAAGACGCACTTCAGGAAGAGTTCTCTTCCTCGTTCAAAGATGAAATCGGCAACGCTTCTTCTGAAGAAGTGCAAGCGCTCATCGCAGGTGTTGAAGACCCCAACAAGCGCGCCGACATGATGCGTCGCTTCCGTGAAATCTACGACTCCAGCGGAATCGTTGACGCCCATCGTGAGTTCGATGAGATGATGGAGTCCTATGAGCAGGTCGGTGAAAGCGAGTTTGACCCGTCGAAAGATGACTTCAGCAGACGCGCGCATGTGAACAAGAAGTTCGACATGGACATGACTGCTGTGACGTCCCGCGCTCGTCAGATGTTTCAGTCTGCACTCAAGACGCATCCTGAGCACTTCAAGCCGGACAGCCCACAGTTCATCCCTAACGTCGTTCAGTTGTTTCACGCTGCTGAGAAGGACCTTCTCATGAACGGAGGTGAACAACATGGACTTAGGACGTGGGGCTACGCAATCGGAAAAAGACCGGGTGCTTCGCTTGAAGAAGAGATTGGTGGCGACCTCTCCTCTTCGCCCGCAAAGGTGTTGGCTCACGGATTGAATCTCGTGAACAAAGACATGCGTATCAACATGAACTCCTCAAACGACCGTATTCTCGACGTGCTTCGGATTCCCGAGGACCAGCGCGACCAAACTCATATCGAAATGGCTGAGCGCATCAAAGAGCAGTTGGAGGGCCACACTGAAAACGCCGTCATCATGACCGTTGGTGAGGCACTTCGACAGGGTATTTCACCAAAGGTGCAGACAAGTCGGGGCATCCAAACCATTCCTGCCCCCTACGACATGGAAACTCCTGACGCTGAAGGCCCTGTTGACCACTGGGCAGCCAGCAAGGCACACTACCGTAGCCTCATCCCGTTGAAGAAAGATGTCGGGGAGACAGCGTATAAGCGAGCGCGACGTCAGGCAGATGCTTGGGCAAAGGGTGCTGCTCGCAACATCCCTCGATATTTCACTGAGCATCGGCAACTTGGTTTGTTTGGTGATGACCGCAAACAGGAAGCGGAGCAGCACGGACTCATGATGGTCCCGCTTGACCGGACGTTTCAAGGCACGGACAAAACGGGAATTGCGTTGGCGCAGCATGAGATTGAAAACGCCATGCACGGTGTGTTGATGTTCTCACCGGGCCACCCCGGCTTTGACCCGGCTGTCATGCAGGGAGCCAAGAAAGCCACCATGGGTGATGTAAAGCACTCTGAGTGGCAAGAAGTCCCAATTGGCCCTGTGCATCCTGATTCGCAAGGCGTCATCAACACTCATTACACGGGTGGTCTGATGGACCGAGGTGTTGTCATTGCTCCTCCGTCCATCGGTTTTTCTGTAGGGAGGGGGCGAGAGCCGGCTGTTGGCACCAACATCGTGGGTGACGTTCGCCGCATCCTTCCCAGCAAAGAGCAGATGGCGATGGTAACTGGAGCCGAGATGACCGAGACGGCTCTCAACAACGGCTTCCCATACGTCCAGCGACAAGCCCAGCACTTCTCTGTCGACCCGTTCACAGGCACCGCGCCCGTAGACGACGGCTATGACCGCATTCACACCAGTGACCCCGTCGAGACACTGATGGTGCTTCTTGACCCTCAAGCCCTGCTGAAGAGTGATGAAAGCCGTCCACCGCCTGTGCTGGCGATGCATCGCATCTTCGCGCTACGTGACCTCGATTCGCTGCGTGGCTTTAGCGATGACTGGGCTGTTTCGGGTTTGCCTCGCGGTGAGCGCCTTATTGTCAAGCGCGAAGGTGACGATGTCACGGCGTATGATGAGGGCGGAGAAGATGTAAAACTCAAGCCTGCTGACGTCAAGCAGTTCAAGGCCTTGACCGAGAGTGACTACGTGATTGACGTCGTAAGGGCAAAGAAAGAGTTCGTCGTCTATGACTTGCTGTCCTATGACGACAACAACGTGTCGGACATGTTGCTGCGTGAGCGTATCAAACTCCTGCGCGCTCAATTTGACAGCCATGAACACGTCATTGTCCCCGGCCCGCACAACTTCCGCATGACTGACCGTGAAGGACTTGAGGCCGTGGTCGAGGCGTTGTCACCTGACCACGACTACCTGATGCTCCGCGATGCGACTTCGACTTACATGAAGGGAGAGCAACGGCATCCAAAGTGGTTCATGCTACGCAAAGACAAGGTCTTGTCCTTCATGGTGCTCGACGTTCGCGGGAAGGGACCGTTCGTCTATCGTCTCGGTGCTGGTCCTGTCGATGCCGAAGACAGCGGGAAGCGCGTGGTTGAACACGAGGGTAAGCACTACGTCGATGTTGGCACGGTGCGCAGTCCCAAGCCATTCAACGAGGGTGACGTCATTCAAGTCCGCGTGTCCGGCGTCCGCGTCAAGCGTGACAACAAGACCTACGACGTCACCGTCTCCAGTGTGAAGGGCACGAGTGAGGACGAATCCCCCGCCTCGTTGGAAACGCTCAGTCTCCTGACCAAGTCCCATGCCATCATCGCTATGCCCTTCGACGTCACCATCGGCAGCGAGCGTTTGACACTGGACATCTCTGAGGTAGACAGCATCACGTATCGCTTGGAGAAATCGCAACATGGTGCGTGGGCCATTGAGGGTCGCGCGGCACTTGGCGCTGTGCAAAAGAGCGACTACGCCATGCGCCTTGCGGAAAGCCTACGACCTCTGTGGATGGAAGCAGCGGCTCTCATCTCAAAGGGAACGGAGAAGGTGCGTAGCATGACTGACCCCAAAAATCAACGGCAATCGGCCAATGAGTCTGGAGGTATCATTGAGGAAGACGATGAAGAAGTCATCCTCAAGCCAAAGAAGGTCGAAGTGATGGCTAAGACGCTGGTGCGAATTGCCGACTTGATGGACCGCATCGAAAAAGAGCGCATGAGTGGTGGTCCCGGTGCCCGTGGTTTCTCGTTTGACGCAGGGAGTCAGGTTGAGTCGCCTCGTGGACCCACTCGCTTGACTTCCGAAGAGTCGCTACCTGACTGGGACATGAAGGAGCGTCCTACTGAGGACCCCGAGGAAGAATACCCTGAAGCGCGTCGCAAGCGTCTGAAAGACAAAAATGAGCGGCAGTCTACCGATTTGGAAGAAAACGTCGACTCATATTGATGCCGCCTTATTTATGTAGGTGAACACACCAACGGGGGAATAGTGTGCTACTCAGAAGCAGCAATCAGTCCGGCCTCACTCTCCTCAAGGGGAGCAGTGACCTCGTCGTTGCTGGCTATGCTTCAGTAGAACTCGTAGACAAACAGGGGGACTTGATTACACGGTCGGCGCTTAAGGACGCGTTCAAGAAGTTCATGTCCGACCCCAAGTATTCAAACGTCCAATTAGCACACTCAAACATTCAAGTCGGAGAAGTTATACCGTCATACACAGACAACGAAGGGAGGTTTTGGAAGAGCGAGGTTGATGATGCGGGAATGTTCGTCGTCGTCAAACTGAGAAATGATATCGAGAAAGCCCGAGAAGTGGCCGCCGAGATTCGTAAAGGAAACCTTGCAGGATTCAGCATCGGAGGACAAGCATTCAAGCGAGTTCACAAAGCAGACGCGAATCACGGCTCATATCAGGAAATCTCCAAACTCGAACTTCACGAAATCACAATCTGCGAAAAAGGAATCAACCCAGAAGCCACATTCAAAATCCTAAAGGAAGACACTCAAAACAACAAGGTGAGCAAAATGACTGACGATGTAATGAACCAAATGAACAGCGTGTTGGAGCGACTGGAAGGTCGCCTCGATGACATGGAAAAAGGCATGCCCCCTCAACTGAAGGAGCACATGGAAGACAAGAAGTCCAAGAAGGACGAGAAGAAGGACGACAAGGAAAAGGGCGCCTACAAGGCCGATGACAAAGAGGAGGAGAAGGACGAGAAGAAGAAGTCCGAGTTCTCCGACGTCATCACGGCCGAATACCTCGACTGGATGGAGAACACCCTCAAGTCCGCCGGTGTGGACACTGACGGTGCTCGCGCCCACTTCGATGGCATCACCAAGGCCAACCTCGGCTCCACCCCCGAGTCCATCGGTGACGGCGCCTCCTACTTCGCTGGGCAGGTCAACGGCCGCGCTCAGGAAGGTGGCTCCCCGTCCACCAACGCTCTTGCCCGCGCCGGCCTCTCTCGTGGCGGCAACGTCGCCAAGGGTGACTTCCTCACCTCCGTCGACGCTGTCAGCGCCGAAGAGGCCTACGAGGTCTTCAAGGCCGCTAAGCAGGAAGAAGAACTCCGCAAGGCCCTTGAAGGAAACTTCGAGTCGCGCTACACTCATGAGCGCACGGCCGAAGTCCAGAAGGCTCAGGCCCAAGCGTTTGACCCTCGCGGTCCCCTTGATGAAGTCATGAAGGCGCTCGGCGCCCTCAATGAGCGCATCGACAACCTGTCTACCGGCGGCGGCACCACGCTCGCTAAGTCGGCTGATGCTGCCCCGACGGTCGCTGTCCCTGAGACGGCCGACCTCGCCAGCATGTCTTGGGATGAGGTCCACTCGCTCGCGAACCGAGCGATTCGTGGAGAGTGAGCAATCACCAAACACACAAAATGAGGAGTGAATAATATGGCACGAAACTACGTCCGAACTGTTACCGACATGGAGCGCTATTACTACGGCGCCGGAAACGCGATGGGATATTCCTACAGCGGCTCTGAATTGCTCAAGGCTGACGCACCGATGCTGTCCACCACTGGTGGCACCTATCAGGCCATCTACGGCCGCAAAGTGTGGTCCCAATTGAACCAAGAGTTCAACGCCTTCTCCATCCTTCCCAAGAAGCCTTGGGAGCGAAGTGGATGGCGCGTCATCACCGCCAAGCCTAACGGCGGCTCTCTGAGCGGCGGAATTGCTGAGAACGGCACCTTGCCGGAAACCATCAAGCCCACCTTCCAGCACGTTGCTGCGAAGCCCAAGACCATCGCTCACACCTTCGACCTGAGCGAAGTCGCCATCTTCTTGTCCGACAAGGACGACGGCCTCGGCGACATGCGCGCCGTGATGAAGGAAGAGATGGGTAAGCACCACGCTGAGATGGTGAACCTGATGCTCACCACCGACGTCAGCACCGTTGCGGGCAACAACTTCGAGTCCCTCGACCGCATTACCGCTGCCGACGGTGGCTCCAGCCCCTCCAACAACGCTGGTCTGAAGACGAGCAGTTCCAACGCCCACGTTGACGCTGCCTCTGACCTCGACATCTACAGCATCGCCCGCGCCTCAAACTCGTGGTCCCACGCTGAGATGAACTGCGCCAACGACACCACGGCGGGCAACAAGCGTGTGCTCTCCCTCGACTTGCTCGACACGATGTTCCAGCAGATGTGGGAGCGCGGTGGCAACCCCAAGGTCATCCTGACGGGCTACGACACCCTGATGCGCCTCCAGCAACTCTTGCAGGCGCAGCAGCGCTTCATGGAAGAGAAGCGTGTGACGCCCACCTACAACGGTGTGAAGGGTGTTCCCGGTATCGAAGCCGGTTTCATCGTCGCTACCTACAACGGTGTGCCCATCATCCCCTCGAAGGACGTCAACGACGACGATGGCCTCGCCCGCATGTATTTCCTCGACACTGACTACCTCTACTTCAGCACGGCCATCCCCACGCAATACTTCGAGTCCGGCATCGAGACTGGCGACCCATTCGCCATCAACCGTCTTGGTCAGGAAGGCCTCTACCGCACGATGGGCGAGGTTTGGACGACTTTCTTTGGAGCGCAGGGCCAAATCCGCGACCTTAAGTGAACACAAAAAAAACAACACGGAGTGATTAAACATGGAAGAACTTACACTGTCTGGAACTGCAACTGCGACCCTTGTGGGCGCATGGGAACTTCGCGCTGGCTCTCAGTCCACCACCGAGTGGCAAGACGGAGCCGCTGACACCTCCTACCCCGGAGGCGGTCCCGGCACCTTTAGTGCTGTGAACAGCGACGGAGTGAACGGCTACGACCCCGCCCCGAAGATGGCTCTCATCTCGGTGACGGGTGGTGCTGACGGCGAAACCATCATTCTTGCTGGCGGCGTGAGCGCTATCTACGGCGCCTTCACCACCGACACCGGCGCCGCCGCTGTTGCTGTTGGGGCCACTGTGAGCAGCCTGACCATCACGCTGCAATACCTCAGCGGCTCAGCCAACACGACGAGCGTTCTCGTGCTCTACTCGTGAGGTGGCCTGAGTGCCCACCATCACCTACATCGGTAGGCGCTTCCAAAAGCGCTGCGTCGACCCGTCGCATCCGAACTGGATTCGTGGCGAATCACGCGAGGTCACGGCTGCTTGGCTTGACCGCTACATGCCGAGGGTCGACATGGCCCACTACGCCATCGAAGGCTGGGAGCCAAAGGTTCCCGAGGCTGAAACGGTTGACGCTGGCAATGACGGCGTCCCCGACGAAGGCTGGAACCGCAAGGACATCGCTACGTGGCTCGCTGGCTACGACATCAAGCCCAAGGGCTACGCAACCAAATCCACACTGCTCGAACTCGTCGCTACTGTTATGAGTCCTGACGGTGTGGCCGAGACTGAAGAGATGGTGGCCGAGTCCGCTGAATCTGAAGAAGAAGAATCCACAGAGAGTGAGTGAACATGACGACGCTAACGATTGACCCCCGACCAACCTACTTTGGCGACCGCATGATTGTGACCGGCTCCTATGCTGCCGGACGCACTGAAATCGCTCTTGGCGGCCTTCTCGCAAGTGTTGACGCATTCATCCTGAACCCGTCAGCAGTCACCGTTCAAGCGGTTGACACGACGCCCACTGACGACGGTGGCACTCCCGGCAACCTCCAACTTTTGGACACCGCGACTGTGGATGGCACGACCGCGACCGTCAGTCCGGCTGTAGGCGGTGGAACGACCGTTGCTGGCACTTTCCTTGCTATTGGTCGCCGCTCCTGAAGGCGGTGATTGATTGGCAAAGACCGTGACCATTCTCGGCCCCTTCGCGCAGAAGGACTTCAACAACTCCACTGCACGCACGGTTGTCGAGACGGCCATTAGCACCGCTATTGGCTCCAACACCTGCGTGTCGGCTGACCCACATCTCATCCTCGGGAACATCTACATCTTTGTGACGACTTCCTGAGTGTGATGGGTATGGGTTTTGAACTGGCGAGCATCGACTTCGATGACATCAGCCGGATGCAAAAGCAAGCCGTCCGCTCCGACGTGGCTCTTGCACCTGAGATGGTGAACCCTGAAGACCCTCTCAAGGGCGTAGTCAAAGAACAGCGCAACCGCAACAGCGAGATTGGCGATGTTCTCAACATCGGCTCAGGGACGCGCTGCAAGCACTGCGGCATGCTGCACTTCATGTGGCGTGAGAACTGCGGCTCTTGCGGCAAGCCCATGGAGTATAACCTCGGCCACCGTGATGAGGGGGCAAGAGAGTAATGCCCGTCGTCTTCAACCCCGGTGAGCCTGAGACTCGTCCTCTCGACCCCACTGCGACGGTCTACACCACACCGCAGAAGGTGGCTGACTACCTCGGTATTGGGCCACAGGAGCCTGTGCTCGCATCTGCTGACTCTGTGAGCGACGGCGTGTTCATCACTGGCGAAGACTACCGCCGCTGCGGCACCGAGGTTGGCGACACCATCCTCATCTACAGCGACGCCAATCCTCTTGGCGTTGAGAAAGAGATTACCGGCATTAGCAACGGTGGCACCAGTGGCGTGAAACTGGAGTTCACCGGCTCTTTCACTCACGCTGATTTTGAGGCGGCAGACAACGCCTACGTGCAGAATCTCGCATCGTTCACCAACGCCAAGGTGGGTCGACAACGCGGTGTCACCAAGGCGATTGTGCAGGCACGTATTCGTGAGGTGCAAGACAAAATCGACAACATCACGCACACAGCGTGGCGTCCTTACATTGTCGCTGCAGAGTTCATCAATTTTGACACGTATAAGCCATACAGGCGTCGATATTACACCGATTATGTCGGCACTACACCGCTTCTGTTCCGCAGCGTGCAACAGGTTCTGCGATTGGAACTGTGGCAGGGTGACGACTACCGCGAGATTTGTGGTGCCGAAGCCCGACTGCAGATTCCTGAAGACGTGCGGGCCATCAGTGGCTCCATTGTTCTGTCACCCGGAAACGGGACCTCCGTGACGTTGACTGCGGAGAAAGACTCTGCTGCCACGGCCACCACCACCAAGTGGCGCACGGACTTTGATGCCACGACCACCGCACAGAACCTCGCGGACCTCATCAACAAGGAAGACCGCGTCAGTAAGGCGTCTGTTGAGTTCAGCCCCGCCTTCACCCTCGAAGGCTCTACGTCAAACGTGGCCGTCCACAACGAGTTTCTCGCCTCAGCCAATGCCGAATACGGCACGGGCATCGTCAAACTCACCAGCATGCGTCAAACGAAGGGCGGTGAAGTTTGCAGCCTCGTCTGCACTGATAGCACCATCGGCATCTCGCAGACTGCGTCGCAGACCACTGCCTTCAGTGCTGTTGTGGACACCGATGACGTGCAGGTCACTTCGACTGGGGGCTTTGCCAAGGCGGGCGTTGCGACAGACGGCACCAACGTCTTCCGCTACACCGCAGTGTCGGACACCAAGTTCCTGAACTGCACAGCAGTCATCGGCTCGCTCGGCTCACTGAGCGGCAACATCAGTCAACACTTGCTGCAACTCGACTTGCAGGGTGGGAGCGCCAGTGGCGACAGCGCCCGTTTCAAGGACTGGTGGCTCGACCACGACATGGGCATCATTTACTTCAACAACTCATACCCGTTCTTTGAGTGGAACGCCGTCAAGGTGTCCTACATCTACGGTGAGCGCTACTTGGAGAAGGCCATTGAGGAGGTCGCCACGAAGATGGTGGTCATTGACCTGCTCATGTCTGATGACCGCAGCGTGCTGCTGCCTGAAGGGACCAACAACATCGACCTCTCAGCCAAGGTGCAATTGCTGCAGTCTGAGATTGACCGCATTCTCCCACGGTATCAGGAAATCGTCCTGTTCGAGTGAGGTGGGTGCGTGGTTAGCGACATCCTCGATGACCTGTTTAACGCAGCAGCGAAAGACATGGCCGACCCCAAAGTGCAGACTGAACTCCAGCAGTTCGTCAAGGAGCACGACGGAAACTACCGCCGTGCTGTTGAGCAGCAGGAACTGGGGATGGACGGTATCAACCGCAACGAGTCGGGCGATTATGAGCAGCGTGGACGCAAACCGGAGGAGAGCGTTCTTAACGCAGCGCTGGGTAGGGTCGATAAGCGGATGCTGACGGAGTCTCCTGACCTCGTCAAGCAGAAACTCACAGTCAGTGCAGGTAATGTCACTCTTGACAAGAAGGCGTATCGAAGGGAGGTGGAGTGATGGTCGCAACGTGGACTGAAGGCCTCGACGCAGTCATCGCTGTGCTGGAGGATTGGAACCGCGCCAACACGAGCAACATCAAGCCGGTCATCGCTGACATCGCCACCGTCAATCCTGAGCGTGGAAAGCGCCTCGACATGAAGAAGTCGGACTACGTCATGTGCTACGAGACGGCGCACAACGAAGAGGCGCCTGAATTGCTCTACGATTTCGTCACGACGCGCATCAACATCACTGTTGACATGCGCACGATGCGTGGGCGTAAGCACATGCAAGCGATGGAAAACGAGGTGCGTCGCCTCATTCACACCAAGCGCAAGGGCGACGGAGTGTCGTTCGACCGCTTGGTTTTCAAAACGCGGACAGACCTGTCTGACCGCACCAAGAGCCTATTCCGCATGACCTTTCAAATCGAGGTTGTTATATTCGCGGAACTCGTGCCATAAGGTGAGCCAACATGCCGTCGACTGTCTACAAGGGTGACTTGACCGAGGTGTCCTTCGGACACGAGACTGCACTTCGGTTGGACCACAACTACCCCACACGGACGTCCAATGACGCGACGTGTGACACCATCAACACCGATGCGACGGTGACGATGGATTCCACGGCCAACATCGAGGCAGGAATGACTGTGACGGGAACCGGTGTCCCAGCAGGAGCGACTGTTGCCAGCATCACGGACGGCACGACCTTCGAGTTGAGTGCTGCCGCTACCGCCACGAACAGCAATCAAACCTTTACCTTCGGTGACGCCTTCGGTTTCACCGCTACGACTGTTACTGCTGCTGATGAAACGTCGGTCATCACGTTGACCGGAAATGGCTCCCCAAGCACGCCCGTCAACGGCGGTATTCTCAAAGTGCCCATCGGTATGCTGGTTGGTGTCAAGGTCAGCATTGTTGGCGGTGGGAACTTCACTGACGACGATGGGCGACTCTTCACGGTCATCGCTCAGACCAAGAACACGTTCACGGTGACGCCTGCTCTTAATGAAGCACTATCGACAGCCAGCGCTTCCGGCGATGCGCTCATCTTCCATTCGCTTGCGATGCCCAGCGTTGACGTGAACTCCGGGCATGCGGATGCTGCAAACGCTTCGACGGAGCGTTCACTGCTCGACCAGTTCGTCGGTTTGACGGCTGCTGTGACGTTGCCTGAGACGAAGGTGGACCTCAAGCGCTATCACGTCGTTGGCCTTGGCCGCGATGTTGCTGTGCAGGTGCCCGGTCGTTTCGTCAACCAAGGTGGCTCCTTTGAGGTCAACATGCACAACCCACGCTGGCTCTATTACTGCCTCGGTATGGAGGCTGTGAATGTCGATGGGACGTATGACGCACTGTGCGCCAGCAACAACTACGCCATCAACGTCACTGCGGGAACAAAAGCCGGTGCGACGACCATTCCCTTCGATGGAACAGGAACGCCTACATTCAGCGGTGGCTCCGCAGTTGGAGCGGGTGATTACGTCATCATCAAAGACGCCACAGGCTTTGCTGACATTGTCACGTATAAAGAGGCGGACACCGCTGACGGTAGTGTCTTTGGCGTTGTCACCAACCCTGAAAGCGTGTATTTCGACAGAACTGAGACGAGTGAAATCCGCCGCATCGTGGCCATTACGGCTAACACGATTTTCCTCGATGATGCACTGCTCTACCCACACGCCAACAACATCCCCATTCGTTTTGCTCGCTTCGGCAGCGGTAGCACCCTCGGCAGTCCCGACCGAGCCAGCACGGGTGCATTGACCAACGGTGTGACCCGTCTGCTCTATTCCCGCTCTCATGTGCCGTCTTTCGCCATGGAGGTCAGCATCCGACGTCGCGACGCTGAAGACGACACAGCCGTTGACGGCAGCAGCACCGACACCAAGCAATTGACGCGTGTGTTCCGTGGCTGCAAGGTCAAGGACTTCTCACTCACGGCTGACACAGACGCCGCGCTGCGGCTCAACGTCAACTTTGACTCAACGCTCTGCTACACGGACACTGGGCGGCTTGAGACGTCCAACAAGGGCGACCGCTACGATGCGCACCGCATGTTTGAGGACACGGCCAACACCGACGCCAAGCGCAAGGAGAGCGGCATCGCTCCGGGCACGCAGAAGCCCTTCATGTTCTATAACGGGACCGTCACCTTTGCCGGTCGTCGCATTGGACAGGTTGTTTCTTTCACGCTCAACGGTAGCACGGGTGTGCAGCAGTTCTACACCATCAACGGTGCGGCTGTGACCGACGCCGCGACCGACCAAACGCCGTTTGCTGGTTCGCGCAACGCCTCGCTGTCTGTTGAGGGCAAGACCGAATACAGCATGGACATGGAAATCATCGTGGAAGACCCAGTCTTCTATCACGAGATGCGCCGCGCAGTCGGTCGCGACCCAACGACCGCTGACATGATTCGCCTGTCCTTCACCAAACCCGGCACGGCAAGCGGGCGCGAGTCGCTGGACATCATGCTGGACGACTATTACATCACGGAAGCGGGTCTGCCGATTCCTGAAGACAAGGGACCAATCCGCGCACCACTCAAGGTGCTACCCAAGGCCATCCGTGTGGTGTCGACTGACACGCTCTTCCACTGCTGAGGTGACAACATGACTGACCGATTGACCACCTTTCATTACCGCCGCAAGACCCCTGTTGATTACGCACATTGGTTTGCGGAGCACATCGGTGCGGAAGCCATCGTCATTGACGGCGTGCCTCCTGAGAAGGAGCGCATCGAAAACCTCGTGCGAAGCCTCGTCGCTCCGCACGAGTCGGAGATTCAGCCGACCACTGAGTCCAATGACCCGGAGAACATCTCCGACACCGAGGTTGAAGACATCCCCAACAGCGAGGACTTTCCCGCTGAACTTTCCTATGATGCCATGACGCTTGTTGAACTCCGCGAAGAGTGCAAGCGCCGTGGTCTTCCCTACTACGGCACCAAGGCTGAGATTGCTCTCCGCCTGAAGCGTGACGATGAAGGGATTGAAGAGTCCACACCGACGCCGGAGGCCCCCGATGAAGAATCGGCTGCCGAGGAAGAAGTGGACGCCCCCGCTGATGAAGCGGCTGCGACCGAGGTGGAGATGAATGAAGACAGTGAGCGACAAGACCAAACTGCTGAGACAGAAGAATGAGAAGATGCACGAGATTCCTGTAGACCCCGATGACCCAAATGTGGTCATGCGGGTGTGGGTCAGGGACATCTCATTCTTTGACATGCAGCAGGCCGCTCAAGCCATGCTCGATTTCGAGTCTGACGGTTCATTCAACATCAACCTCGCCGCCTACTGGCGCCACGCTTTCACGCACTGGATTGTCCGCTCTGAGCCGGAGATGACCAGCAGCGAACTGCTTGACCTCAGAGGTGACATTGGCCAGCGCATTTCGTCGCTGCTACCTTCGCCCAACGCGCTTGCGGAGGCGATTCAGGGAGATTTTACGCAAGGCGACAGTCAGTGATTGAGGCCTTCCTCAGTCGAAAGACGGTCGCCAGCGCGGAAGACATGCAGATGCAGTTGGAATTGTGGGCCTACATCATCGCCAAACACTACGGTATATCGTTGAAGGAAGTGCATGAGATGAGTCCTGAGACGTTCCAGCAGTCGCTGACTTGGGCCTTCGTTGGAAGGAGTCAAGAGGAAAAGGACATGAAGAGGCAGCGCCAAGAAGCAAACAGCGGGGGCCGTGAGACGGTCAGCCTCGACTATGATTGGCTCAGTGAGGACTTCTGATGGTGGGACTTTCAGCGATTGCCAGCCTTGGGGCCAGCGTAGGTGCGCTTGGCGGTGCTCTGAGCAGTGCCTCATCTCTACTCGCGGGTATTGGGCAAAGCGTGAAACGAGCAGGGCAGGCAATTAAGCAGTCATTCGGCGAGGCAAAAGACTTCATCATCGAAAAGTTCGAGGGCATCAAGACGTGGTGGCAGGACAACGTCGTGCCAATTTGGCAGACGCTGTCTGACGCGGCTATGCCCATCATTCAGTCTGTCGTTGACTTCTTCACCACTACGTTTGGCTCAGGTTTTGATTTACTTAAGGCAGCATGGGAATCAGTCACCGGAGTGCTTAGCGTCACATGGAACGCTGTTGTCCAGCCCCTCATCGAACTCTTCACTGGTTCATTCACGGGCGGCATGGCGCTGCTGCAGGGTGATTTCAGCGGTGCGATGGAGGCAGTAAAGGGCATTTGGGACAACGTCGTGATGCCGCTTGTCCAGCCGTTTGTTGACTCGTTCAAGACAGGTTTGGCTCTCGTCAAGGGTGACTGGGATGGCGTCATTACGGGCCTCAAGGTCGTGTGGGACGGCACCATCGGTCCCTTGGTCAGTGCGTTTGTCGACCCGTTCTTGAACGCTCTCAGCAGCATTCGTGAGCGATGGAGTGAGATGACTGAAACCATGCGTGAGCGGTTCGGTTTTATCGACGCCATTTTCACCAAACTGGAGGAGTTCAAAGCCAAGTTCGACTTCATTCGCGACAACTGGTCGCTCATCATGGACGTCATGAAAGCGCGGTTTGACAAGTTCATCGAACCTATTACCGACCGACTCAGCGGTCCAGTTGAGAAGTTGAGAGAGAAGATGGACGTTGTCAAGACACGCTTTGGCGAACTCAGAGACAACATGGTGGAGTTCCGAGACACCGTCGTGGGAGCGTTTGGTGACTTCATTGAGCCGAAGTTCGAGAGACTCAAGGAACTGATTGACGACATCAGGGCAGGTTATGACAACATCAAGGGCTTTGTTGGCGATACCAAGGACAACATCTTGGGAAGAAGCGAAGGGGGTGGTGGCGGATTCTCTGCTGGAGGTGTCGCTTCAGGACCCACAAGTGGCTACACTGCTACGCTTCACGGCACAGAAGCCATTGTTCCTCTACCGAACGGGAGGTCCATTCCAGTGGAAATGAAGGGTGATGCCGCAGGTTCGCAGACGTTCAACATCACCGTCAACGCCAGCGGCATTACAGACCGCAGCGACAAGCGGCAATTGGCGCGTGAAATTGGCAACATGTTGCAGCAAGAAGTCGCCCGTGCCGTGGGCGGTAGCACCACACGAGGGAGGTTCTGAACATGAATCAACCAGTGCGTATTCTGTTCAGCAATCAGAAGAAGATGGACGAGCACTATCCCGGTGGAATGGAACTCATGGCGACGTCCATTCAGATGGACGTTGAGCGGAAGTTCAACCCAATTCCCATTCCGCTTGGGGGTGGCGCTCGATTCGGCATTGACATGAACAGCGTCAACAGTGCCATTCAGATTGAGGGCGTTCTGACTGACGATGACCCAGCAGGGCGCACCGTTAGTGGAACCAAAGCCGTGGCTGAATTTGACGTTGCATTCGACTCTTCAAGCAACGTCACGGTTGGTGCCCTACAGGCCGTCACAACATCGAATTATGCTTCTGCGAGGGCCATTGGAATCAGCGTAGGTGGAGTGGAGTGGAGAATCTTCCTCAGCGAAACACATGGCTCCGCCAGCATTGGTGACGTCAGTTTCGAGTCACTCACTCTTGGAACGTCTGCACGCACAGCAAACGTGCGTATTTTCGTTAGTTCAGGCCCAACATACGCCACTGCCCCGCAGGTAGCAACGGCTATTGCATCCGCCATCAACAACACAAGTCAAAGCGGTTGGGAAATGCCCTTCACTGCCTCAGTTCTGACGTCAAAACTCAAACCGTCTGTGGGTGCCACGCTTGTCTCAATTGAATACGACGAAGTCGGGAGCGCTGGAAACGACGCCGTCCTCTCTCAATCTTCGTTGACTTCCCGAGCCTTGGGTTCGCCTTTTAAGTTTCACAGCAGAGACTTTAGCGGCGGTCGAGACAAGTCCAGTGCTTTTGCCCGCTCTGCTGGTGACAAACTGCAGGACCTCTACGGTATCGTCCACAATACGCAGAAGCCCGGCTCTTCTATCGTCGCTGGTGCGGCTATTGGAGCCGGTGCTGCTGCCTTGACAGTCGCTACTGGTGGGGCTGCGGCTATTGCTGGTGCAGCCTTATTCGGTAGTAGTGCGGGTTATTTGGCGGGTGGAGGACTGGCTCTTTTCGTAGATGGCGACTACCCCAGTCAACTCATCATTCCGTATAATTCGATGCTTACGGCAGACAGCGGTGAACTGTATTCGGTGCGCCATCTTCGTCTTGCTCTTGGGCTTGGGAAGAGAAGAGAAGACAAATTGTCAACGACAAACACGAGCACGAAGCAAAATGATGGAGACGACATTGCCATCCGTGGGGGTATCAAGAGCCTGACGTTGGGCCATCAGGCGGGTGAAACCATTTACTCCTTCCGTATGACCTACCTGCCCGTCAACATTCTACTGTGAGGTGATACCGTGCCCATCATGCTCCAGTCCAATCACGCGCTGTTGTTTGACG
>Ga0098037_1000396_pt1 | contig 23297 bp, 46 predicted proteins | sample 5_EtaG_FD_75050 | JGI IMG/M metagenome (GOLD analysis project Ga0098037, IMG submission 75050) | Marine viral communities from the Subarctic Pacific Ocean - 5_ETSP_OMZ_AT15132 metaG | ecosystem: Environmental > Aquatic > Marine > Oceanic | place: Pacific Ocean | collected 2015-01-08 | reverse complement strand
TGAAAGTCTTTAAACTTCATAAGATCCCATGATCTTGTACCTTTGTATTTGCCTGAAAATGATCTGTATATAGAGCCTTCGTAACCTAGTTTAAGGTTTTTAGCATGATACTTTGCAGCTTCGTCAAAGTCCATAACAACTTTAGTTTCAACTTTACATATAGGATATGTGTAAGTTAAGTTTGTAGTAATGTAACTTAGCCTAGTACTATAAGTACCTATTGTCATACTAGCTATATCATACACATGATATTGTACTAGTTCTGCAGCTTCTGCTTTGTCAGCATCTGTTGGTTTTCTTTTCTTAACTAATGAGATAATCTTTTCAAAGTCATCTTTTAGTCCGTGATTGTACAGCTCGCCATCGAGTACAGCTGTAGGGTTTTTTGCAAAGAACGGCTTTAATGCCTGTTCAATGTGGTCTACATTCATAAACCTGTTATTAGCGCGAGAGAACGCGCCTTTGGCAGTAAATAAACAGCGTACGCCATCTAGTTTTGGTTGAATGAATGCTGGATAATCTGCTTTGTCCTCATTGTATTTGTGAGCAAGCATTGCTTTAATATTTTCCACTTCCATTGTTTAATTGTATATTTATTTTATCTATTTTTTTAAGAATTATGGCTGCTTTTTCATATTCTTCTTTATCTTCAAATATCATCATGATAGTTTGCAGCCTAGCTAGTTCACCAACAAGTCTTTCTTCTTGGTTTAAACCGAGCTCATCTTTGTATTTTTCTGCTGTTTTAGATGATATAGTATAACCTTCATTGTACAGTTTTTGTATTTGTTCGGCATATTCTATATCTGCTTGTTCTTGCTTTTCCATTATTTTATCAAATAATAGTTGTGCTAGTTTTTCAATTGCATCTTCTTTCATATTAATATTATCCGTTAGTAATCGTATTTAGTTTGTAATTACACTGATTGTAGTTTTTTAAGTCTTTTATTTTTTTCTTCATTACTTAAATTATCCCAGTCTTTTGGTGGTTGCCAATCAGGTATGCTAGCTCTCATTGTAGCAAAAGCTATTCTTTCTTGGTATTTGACGGCCATATCTGATAGCTCGTCGCCTTGTTTAGTTGATAGATCACCTAACAACATAAACGCTTTCATCATATTTATATTATTCATACCACGAAAAGCCCGTACCTTTTGAGTACGAGCTACGCCGCTGCGCTATCCTAATTGTTATTCGTGGAAACTAAACTACTATTAACTAACTAACAGTCTGATTAATTTCTTCTGATTCAGTATATTCTTCTTTAAGCCATTGCAATTCTGCTTCGTCAAAGTCATAATTTTCTTCATCATTTACAATATTGTCATATATCTTATCTGCTATTTCTGGAAATGCTTCTAATAGTGCATCATCAAAGCATATATCATCTAAGAAGTAATCATCTGCATATAAAGTACAGTGACCATTACAGTATCCTACTAATTCCATTATTCTTTCAGCTACACCATGATCGTAGTAATATACATCTTCAGGTATACATACTTCTCTCATGTCGTGTGTTACCACAAATAAAGAATAACCATCAGTTGTAGATTCTTCGTAAGCATACACATCTGCATGTTGAAAAGCATTAGCATCTATTTCTAAGCCATAATACTTTTTTACAGCTTCTATTATTTTTTCATGATCTGGTTCTTTTGATTCCATTTTATTTAATTTAGTTTGTTAAAAATATTATTACCATACCGATTAATACAGCTACACTAAGCGTAGCTATAAAAATCGCTTGTCTTAATTCATTGCTCATTTGCTAGAGTTTATATCTTTAATTGCATATAATACAAGTCTTTTTAGCCTTTCAGCTCGGTTCATTATCAACATTCTTTTGTTATGATGCCACTCATACTTGTCTCCATTTCTTGCTATAACTTTGTATGGAGCTTTATATTGTGGATTTAGCTGATAACAGGTGTAAATACTGCCGTTTTTATTCAACATATTTACTCTTATATAACCTGTTTTATGTTCAGATACACATCTACCTGTTGGTAATGTAAAACAAGTTGTGCCATGATTTTTTTGTGCATTACTTGTTGTATCTTTAGCACCTAGTGCTTTAAGCGTATTTATTGCTAGTTGTTCTTCGTTCATATTTATTTATTTACTAACCATTCACCCCATATTAAGTCTTTTTGTGTAAGATCATAATACCATACATCGCCAAATGTACAGATAGATCTTATTTCTTCAATAGTTAATTCAGAGTAAAGGTATTTGGTTTTAATTGTATCAAAGAGGAAGTTTACAGAGGGATACTGTTCAGCATTCTCTTTCATCTTAGCTTTGATATGTGGTTTTAATTTATCGTATAACATATTTGTATTATCCTTTAGTGTTCGTATTTAGCTTGTAAATTTGTCTTTTTTAGTCATGGTCTTTACTTTTTCTATTAATTCATCAGCAAACATTGAATAGAAACCAGGTGCAAATATTGAACTTCTACCTGTTTTTTCCATTTCTTTTATTTCTTGTTCTAAGTTTGCTACATAATAATTAATTGAATCAAGTATAAGATTAGACTCCATTTTATTAAATTTCTTCATATATTTAGTGCTTGATATAGGTTGTGGCTGTAATATTCTGCATAACTTGGTGCATAATATCTCCGTGATGCTCGTGGTAAAATTCAAACCACTCATCTTCAAACATATCATATCCTGCTTCAGTTAAGTAGTTGTCTGACTGGAATAAAAAGTTTTTACTCATTTCTTCATTTACCATTTCAAACATTACATCATCAAAGTGTTTAGTTATTTTTTCTGCTATAGAACATTTAGCTTGTTCTAGATCATCTAGTTCAATAATTCTTTCTTCCAATATTTCTTTTGTTGTTTTAGCTGGTTTATCAGTTGGTTTTATAAAGTCACCGCCTTGAAAACCTGATTTAAGATTAAAAGTTGGGTGAACATAGTGAGCATCTTTAGTTTGTCTTAGCTCATTTATATCTCTTTCTTTAGCCATTTTTCTTAGTTTTAGTTTGATTATACGCCTTTTTTAACTCGGCGATCTGAGTTTGACACTTTCTTATTTGATCTTTATTACCTCTGTTTTGATAGAATTGTGTCCAAGAATACAAATTTTGTAATTGTTTGGTAATTGTTTGTTGTTTATTACTCATACCACGAAAAGCCCATACTGATCAAGTATGAGCTGCAAGCGATGTCTTAAGCTTCTTGCTATTCGTGTTATCTTAGATATGTACCGTAACCGCGTCTACGGGTGAGTTTAGCGATAGTATCTGCATCTTCTCTTGATAGTATTTGTATGTTGTTACCTGTTTTGTGATGTATAATATCAACGCACCCGTACTTCTCGGCGGTACTACAGCTGACACAAGTGTCATAGCCATACTTAATTCTTACTGGATGTAGCTCTTGTTTGCCACATTTACATAGTTTTGTTTGTATTGTTGTATTCATGTATATATTATCCAACATTTATCGTATTTAGTCTGTAACAAAAGTTAAACCTTTGTAGTTAAACCACGCATTTCTTTCATATGGAACATCATTTAAAGTATAACCTTTATACATTTTTCCGTCTAATCTTATAATAGACCTATTACTTGGGTAGAATTTAATTGTTTTCATTATTTTTGTTAAATTTTAGTATTATTTGTCTTATTCTTGCACCTAATTCTTGATCATTAGGTATACTTCTCACATGCTCTTGTATCATTAGAAACATTACTGCTTTCAGTGTTTTAGCGTCTTCTAGTTCTTGATACTCACCGCCATTAAATTCAATCAAAGCCATTTTCTAAATCTATTATTAAGTCGCCATTATATATTTGCTTAGCTTGTAAATAAGCATAAGCATATTTTTGTGTTTCTGTACCTGCTTGTTGTATAGTTCCATACAAACCAGATAATATATCTTTTGTTATTGCCTCAATGGCTCTTAATTCATTCATAATTTTCTATTATTTTTTGTATATATTCTTTATCTTCTACTATTTGTTCAGCTAGATCTAGTATATCTTTTAAACCATCTAGCTCGTAGTTGTTTAACTCGTGTATTTCACCTTGTCTTATAGCGTTTACACAGTCTACTAAATCTCTTGCAGTATTTTCAAACCTGCAGTAACTCATATTTGCCATATTATTTAGTTAATTCTTTTAATACTTTGATTATTAATTTATCTGCATCTTCAACATACTTGTCATCAGTTTCAGTGTAACCTAGTTCTTCAAACATATAGTAGTCTAGCTCATTGTATATAGTATTGACAACTCTGTCACATACTTTGTATATTACTTCTTGTTCAGTCATAATTATAACCAGAATGTAGCAATTATTTCTTTGAATATCATTACCATTGCTGGAATCCATATTGACAAAAAGAATATTGTCATTATTGTAGCATATATTTTTAGCATGTACCATTCTACTAAGAACGTACCTATTTTGTTAAGTGTTTTAGTTATCATTTGTTTTATTTATTTTGTTTATTAGTTCGTGTATTTCGTCATAGTTGAAAGTAGAATACACTTTGTCTACTTCTTTTTGTACGTAGTCATACGTAATTTCTTTTAGTGGTTTACCTAAATGAGAGACGATAAGCTTACGTGGTGACCAACCGTACGGAGATTTGTACTTGTTGTAGATTTGTAGTTTGCCACTACCATCACCATAGTCAATTATTTCTAAGTTATCTGTCATTATATATTTCATATTTTTATTATCCATAAGTTATCGTATTTAGTTTGTAACGTAAGCCCATAGTATTGTTACTATTGCACATATTATAAAGTATAACATTACTTCGCTACTATCTGTTGTAAAATCAGTTCTTTTTTTCATAGTTCATTAGTTAAATCGTAAATAGTATTATCAGTATGGAACATATAGTCCACTTCATTTAGATTATATCCGAGTTGTACAGAAACAAACTCGTCAAGTTCCATTTCATATTTCTCGTAGTTTACATTATGATATTGATGTACTTCACCACTACCAAAATCTAATATAGTTAATGTTTGTTGAGGAAAATTATTCATTTATATAAGTTTTATATATTGGTAAACCAGCTTTCCACTTCGCGGATACAGACCACAATGGGTCTTCCCAGTCTTTTTTTAACCACTTTTTATTATTTACCATTTCATCATGACACCATTGTTTTTCATTGTCACCGAGTTGATGATAGTGCATATCAAATTCTGACATTGCTATTTTATCTATTGTAGTATTTAAATTATTCATAATATTTGAGTTAAGATGTTATACATTTCTTCTTGATTTTCTTTGTCAAGTTGTTTGAATACTTTTTCACCACCATCATAGTTGTGTAAGTGATTTATAATTTGCTGAGTGAGTTCAGCTTGATTTACTGTCTTTTCCATTTCAGCGAAAGCTTTAGACCAAGACCAGTTTGAAGGGGAATTAGGATTATACATAGTTATTTATTTTATTTAGTTTATTATATTATCCACTTTGGATAGTATTTAGTTTGTAACCGAGTGAGGAGTCGAACCTCACCTCTTTCCCAAGTATTTATATACTCGTCGGCTATATACACTCGTTCATTTTTGATTTACCAGTAAACGAGTAGAACTAACTGGACTTTATTATATTACTGAGTAATTTCTGATAATTCTCTGCAGAATTTTGGAACAGTATTACTATTTGTGTAAGATTTATACTCTTGAAAACACGGCATACTTTCAAACTTTTCTTGAAATGTTGAGTAAATTTCATCATGGTCATAAGTAAAAGTTACATTTTTATTGTTAGTGAAAGTGATTACTGTATTTGTATTAAGTAAACTTTTTCTGATTACAAATCTTTTTGTTGTTAGTTTATTAGTTTTCATATTTATTTTATTTTATTTTATTATTAATTTAGTTTAGTTGTTTATATTATCCAATTACGTTCGTTTTTAGTTTGTAATAATTTCATTTATAATATCAATTAAGATTATTGTAGTTATTATTAGTATTGGTAAAATTATTAGTATCATAAGAGTGTATATTTGTTTATTAGTTAAAATTAGTTAGTATGTGTTAAACTGTATTTCTATTTATATAAATAAGTTTTTATTAATTAGTAAGTAAGACATATCAGAATCATCTATGTGATGAGTAAATTCAATGTTGTTATTTATTAGTTCAATTACTATTTCGTTTATGTTATGAATGTATTCATATACTATTAGACTATTTTCAATTGTGTAATTGTCATGCTGGTCAGAATATTCTTCATTATCGATGAGGTATTCTATATAGCCATTTCCGTTTTTATATTCGTTTAGTAATGTAGGTAAGTTATTTATATTCATTATTATTAGTTTAATTGTTTATTATATTATCCATTTAGTATCGTAGTAATATTGTAATTTAAATTCCGTTAAAAGAAATATAATTAATTATTCCGTTTACTATTATGTTATATGTTATCAAAGTAATTAATGTTGTGATAAATATTAATGGTAAAATGTTTTGTAAAGTTTTCATATTGTTAATTGTTATTTGATATTATTATCCAACATGCATCGTAGTTAGTTTGTACTATCATATGCGATTTTAAAGACACACAATAATATTATGGGAAAATCAAAATATATAAAACAAAATTATAAAAACATACGGGGGCCCGCAATTATATATATCGTTTTTTATTTATAACAAAATTATATTGTGGTAGTGCAATGAAAAACTCCAATACTTCTAAAAATAAATGTGACATTAGCCTTATAAGTTACTTAATAAGGGGCAAGTGTCACTAAATGTAAATGTAAAAAATAGTAATAACATGTAACATCTATATATTGTACACGATTCGTAGTCACAATTAATTATAAAACAACTAAAACATTTTAAAATGGATTATAAAGCACCCGCTGCTAAGGCTGATAAGCTAAAAAGAAAAGCAGCACGTAAAGAAGCCCGAGCAGATAGACAAGAAGCTCGAGGTAAAGCAGGTAAAGCTGCTAAAACAAGGGCTAAGGCAGCGGTAAAAACTGCTAAAGCTGGAGCTAAGGAAGCTAAGTCTGCTGCAAAAGCAGGAAGACAAGCTGCAAGACAAGATAAGAAAACTGCAAGAGTAGAAAAAAGACAAGCAGTTAAAGGTAAAGTTAAAGCAGGAGCTAAGAAGTTAGCTAAGAAAGCAGTAAAAGTAGGAGTTAAAGCTGTAAAAAATTCACCTGGAGTAAAAGCAGCTAAAAAAGCAGCAGGAGCAGCTAAAAAAACTAGAGCTAAAGTAAAAGGAGCTGTAAAAAAAGCTGGGAAAGTTGGAGCTGCAGTAGCAGGCGCGGCTAAACAAGCAGCACAAGGACCAGCAAAATACGATAGAGTAGTATTAGGTGGAAACAAAGGTGATAAATCTAAAACTAAACCAGGTAAGAAAGATTATGCACCAGCAATGAAGCATGGTAAAGGCCCACATAAAGAGGGTATTGGCGATGATTTGAAAAGAGCAGCTAAAAATGTAGCAGCTGGTTTTGAATATGGAGCTAAATCTTTAAAAGATGACGCTAAAGCTAGTTACAAAAAGTATATTAAGCCAGGTGTTGACGCGGTGGTAGATGCTAAAAACAAAACTTTTGGTAAAAACTTTTTTGAAGACAACATCGTTAAGCCTATTAAAGATGATGCTAAATCTGTTAAGAAAGCTTTAAGCATGGAATCAGCAAGCGAAAAAAGAAAAGCTGATTTAAAAGACAATCCGGTAGTAGATAGAACTAAAGAAGCTATGGATAAAGGAGATGCTCCAATGATGTCACGTTTACATAAGTCAGGTGGACTATACAAAGGACCATCAATGGGTAAAATACAGTACGGAATGTACGAAAGACCTGAAGTTAAAACAGGTACAGGTGGAAAAGGACTATCCATGATGGGAAGTTCTATAAGTAAACACATGGCTCATAACAAAGGCGGAAAGAAAAAATAAATATAATTAATTGTGGCTATAATTTACACGTACCCTAGTAAATTAACGCCAGTTGCCGCGGATTTAATCATATTATCCGATAGTTCAGACAATTTAAATACTAAAAAAGCTACACTATCGAGTTTAAAACCGGCAATAGGTGTTAATGATTACGATTTAAATGCCACTGCAGACGGATCAAACGTAGATTTAAATCTTACGTCCAGTCTTGGAGTAGATAATTCCCAAATTAAAGTAGTAGCTGGGTCGAATATCACCTTAACGCGTGATAATTCTGCCCAGATTACTATTGCTGCATCTAGTGGAACACCTGGTGACACATATGATTTAAATGCAGGTCCTAAATCAGGAATTAAAGTACCTTTGAATTTAACATCTGGTTCAGGTACAGATAACTCTTTAGTAGAACTATCAGAAGGTAGTAATATAACACTAACTCAAGTAAGTTCTACTGAAATACAGATAGAATCTACAGGCGGATCTGGATCCGCGTTAACAGTATCGCAAGGCGGTATTGCAGTAGATACAGATGTAACAGATTTAAACTTTATAAGTGGTTTTGCAGCGGTAGACGACGCAGGTACCGCAGGTAAAGTAGATGTAAACGCAGTATATAATACATCGTTAGGAGATGCTATAGCAACTACAAGTGATTTAGGTGGTATACCTTCAGGAACTACAGTAGCAGATTTAAAAGGAGATACAATTGTTTCTATATTTGATGAGCTACTATTTCCAACTGCACTACCATTATATACAATACCAACTAGAACTTTAAGTTCTACAGTAACAGGAACAAAAGAAGTTGGAACTACACATAGTCCAGCGTTAACGGCAGGCGGTAATAAAAATGATGCAGGTATATACACTGATATATCAATAACTAAAACAGTAAATGGATCAGCTTCTACATTAATTTCTGGAGCACCTATTGAAAGTTCAGCATCTAACTTACCATCTCAGTTTGGATTTGCCAATGCTAATAACCCTAACAAAAGTTACGGAAAATCTTTTACAGACACAGGTTTAGTAATACCAGCTCCAGCAAGTGGTTCTACCTCATCTGTGGTTTATGGATCAACCGCAAACTATGATGCTGGTTTAGCTTTGAAAGATAGTAAAGGTGTAGATGATACTAGACCTGCAGCAGTAAGATCAGTTAATAATCCTCAAGCTGCTAGTACTGGCTTTAATAGTGTTAATAGAACTATAACAGGTTTATATCCATTTTATCATTTTAGACAAGCTGGTGCTATATCAACAGCTGATATGGTTACAGCTATACAAAATGGTACAGCAGTTGCTATTGTTGCTTCGGCATCAGGCACTATAAATATACCACTAGCAATAAACAATGAATTTTTAGCTGTAGCATATCCTGCAACAAACACAACTAAAACAAAGTATTTTGTAACTAGCCTAGATCAAGGCGCAATAACAGTAGTGTTTAACGCTGTAGCTACATCTTCAGCAAACTCACCTACAGGCTTATGGTCTGGTATATCTTTTAAAATACATACGTCAAACTCTTCGTTAACTCTTACAGGTTCAACGATGCAATTAAGAAATAGTTAGTATGAGTTTACCAGGAATAGAATTATCGTCGAGTATATTAGTAGGTACAACAAAGCCTGTAGACTCTAAGTATGGACCTTTTACAGGTGCAACTTTAACAGATGCTAAAAATGATGCCTTAACTAATATAACAGCTGGTTTTAGATTTGAAGGTTTAACGGCAGGTTTAATAGCAAGCGGTAGTAATATAGTAGAATACTGGTTTCAGGGTGGTGTAGCTGATAGTAATTTTGTAGCTAAAGGAGGAGGAGCAGGAAGTGTAGATGTACAACAAGACGGATCTTCAGTAGTAACTACAAGTACTATAAATTATAAAGGACTTTTTAAAGTAACAAACAACTCTAGTGTAGCAGATATAACTTCTGATACTTTTATATTCACAGTAGGAGGTGGATCAGCTACTGCGACTTGGAGTATAAATCATAACTTAGATAAATATCCATCAGTTATAACAGTAAATACCAGTAACGAAGAAATGTACGGTGCTCTGGTATATACGGATAAAAACAATTTAACAATAACGTTTAAGTCAGCTGTAGCTGGTTTTGCGTATCTAAACTAAAAAAATAAAAATGGCAATACAATTTTTACAGGATATTGACTTAAACTTAGCAGAAATAAAAGAAGTTGTAGTTGATAGCGTATCTGGTAATCCTGGTGGATCAGGACAGGTAACCGGTAGATTAATATATGAAACCTCATCTAATCAATTAAGATATTTTAATGGCAGTGCTTGGGTACAACTAGTAGCAGATTATAATAGATGGGTATTAAAAGACAATGCAGGTACTCCTAACTCGGAAAATGTAGAAAGTACTAATACAGTTACTTTTACAAGTAGTGATATTGACTACGTAGCTGCTAACGCAGGTGGTGGTTCATTATCTTTAACTTCTACATTAAAGACAGTAAACAGTAACGTAGGTTCGTTTACAAATGCTAACATAACTGTTAACGCAAAAGGTTTAATTACCGCCGCTTCAAGTGGTTCAGGAAGTTCTTTCACATCGTGGACTTTATCAAGTAACAATGGTTCTACAGCAACTACTGAAACAATAGATGCTACTAGAAATACTGTTGATTTTAGATCTCAGAGTGGAGTAGTAATACCTACTCAAACTAATCCTAGTTCAACTTCATCTAGAATAGATCTTAACCTTCAATATGGTCCAACTACTGGTAATACTCTTATTACAAATGCAACTGCTGCAAGTGCGTTAGAAGATGCTGATACTATGATAGTGAGTCAAGCTGGTGAATCTAGTAATACTACCGTAGTAGAAACTACATTAGCAGCTTTAAAAACCTATGTGTCTCCTGGTTCAGGTGGTATGACATTTAAAGGTGGATACAACGCTACTCTTAATACACCTGATATTGGTGATGCAACACTAGGTATAGACATTGCAATAGGTGATACTTATGTAGTAACTGTTGCAGGTAGTTTCTTTACTGACACTGTTGAGGTTGGTGATTTAATTATATCAGAAGTAGCTAAAAGTTCTGGTGACTCGGTAGCTTTAACAGACTATGTTGTAGTTAACAAAAACATTGGACTTGCTACTGCAACTACGCCTGGTATAGCTTCATTTGCTTCTAACTCAGGTTTAACTGTAGATGCTGCAGGTGCAGTAGATATAAGTGATACAACAGTAAGTGCTGGAAGTTATGGTGGTGCTACAGCAATACCAGTTATAACTGTTAATGCTCGTGGTCAAATAACAGCTGCTAGTACATCATCAATAACTGCAGGATCACAAAGTGTTATAGCTACAGAAGGTAATACAAGTACATCATCAGTAATATACACACATAACTTAGGTACTAGAGATGTGGTAGTTCAAATATATGACAATGATAATGAGCTATCTTCATATGGACAAACTGTATATGCTGACGTAGTAAGAACAAGTACAAGCGCAGTTACTGTAAACTACGCAAGCACTATTACATCGGGTAGATATAGAGTAATGTGTATTAAAATAGGATAAGATGCCTATAGTTTTTCTGCAACAAGTAAACATATCTGACTTTCTAGAAGTAGAAGGTAATTTAAAAGTAGACTCTACCGGTTACATACAGTTGCCGGTAGGTACTACAGCACAAAGACCAACAGCAGTAGAGGGTATGATAAGATATAATACCAGCACTGATAAAGTAGAAGTAGTTACAGTTGATCCTGAAAGAGGAACCCTATTCTGGAGAAACTTAGCTTACGAAGAGTAAAACCTATTAAGTATCAAGTGATACTATAAATAACAACCAATAATAACTAAAAACCAAATACAATGACGTTTTTATATACCCGCACTAACTCGTGGACTAGTGCACCACAACCAAACGAAGAGACCATTAAATTATGGGAACATATTACACAGAAGAAAAACTGGAGAATTGTTCAATTACCTAATGGATTTTTACAAACCGAATACAAAGACATGAACTCAAATGAGTGGCATGATGTTACCAGAAGAGAAACGATAACTGGAGCTGAACAAGCAATAGATAGTTCAATTGAACACTATAAGAAAAAGTTAGAATTTACCAAAGGACCGAAAGTAGTTAAAACCTTCGAGTAAAAGTATTCAAACAAATAATATTAAATTAAATAAAATGCAAGAAGTTAAGTTAGTAAAAGAACTGGCCTTTGGTGATTTAGCCCAGGGTCAGTTGCTAACTGGCGTAAATAAATTAACTAACGCAGTTTCATCTACGTTAGGCGCTAGTGGTAAATGTGTAATATTAGAGGATTCAAATGGTGAACCTATAATAACTAAAGATGGAGTAAGTGTAGCAAATGCGATAACGTTACGTGAACCCATAGAAAATATTGGAGCTACATTAATAAAACAAGCAGCTCAAAGAACAGTACAAGAAGCAGGTGATGGAACTACAACTGCTACTGTTCTAGCTCAGGCTATATTAGATGAAGCTATTAAACACGATCAAATAGACTATTTACGAAATATAAAGTTAGGAATAAATAATGGAGTAGAAAACGTAATAGCATATTTAAACAAAAAAGCAAAAAAAATTAATGGCAAAAAAATAGATCAAGTAGCTACCATATCAGCTAACAATGATACAGAGCTAGGATCAATAATATCGAATGCTTTTAAAAGTGTAGACAAAACAGGGGTTGTAATGTTAGAGACTAGTGATGATGAAAGAACATATGTTGATTTTATTGAAGGCGTAGAGTATCCAGCTAGTTTAAAAAGTAATCATTTTATAAATAACAAAACTCAAGGTAGTTGTGAACTAAATAATCCTTTGGTTTTAATATGTGAATCTGCAATTTTAAACATAAGAAAAATACAAAAAGTATTAGAATATGTTATTACAAATAAAAAACCTTTACTGATAATAGCCGAAGTAGATCATCAGGTAAGCACAGCTCTAGCCATGAATAAAGTAAAAGGTAATTTAAATGTTAATGTATTGATGCTCCAGTATATGGAGTTAATAAAAAATCAATACTAGAAGATTTGGCTTTAGTTACTAACGCTAGGGTTATAAATGAAGATTTAGGTGATGATATGGACTTAATATCAATAGATGATTTAGGTACCTGTTTAAAGTCTACTACTAACAAAGAAAATACTATATTGCAATGTGATTTGTCAAACAATGAGATTCTTGCAACAAATATAAATAGAGTTAAAGATAAAATAAATACAACTAAAGACCCTAATTTATTAATTAAACTTGAAAAAAAATTAGCTTTTTACACTGGTAAAGTTGCCATAGTTAAAGTAGGTGCTAATTCTCAAGTAGAATTAAAAGAAAAAAGAGATAGGGCGGAAGATGCTATTTGTGCTACAAAAGCCGCGATAAAACAAGGTATATTACCAGGTGGTGGTATAGCCTTGTTAAATGCTTCTCAAAATTTAATACCTAAAAATGTAGGTGAAGAAGTATTATATTGTGCTATCAAAAAACCATTTGAGGTTATAATGAAAAACGCTGGAATAGAATATGATGAAGTTCCAAGTGAAGAAGGTATAGGATACGATGTGGTTACAGGAAATACGGTGGATATGGTAAGTGCCGGAATAATAGATCCTTTATTAGTAACTAAAAGCGCACTTAAAAACGCGGCTTCTGTAGCTACAACTATAATATCTACTGACTGTATAATAAATAATGTTAGAGATGAAAGCCGTAGGTAAGTATATAGTAATAAGTCCTAAAAAAGAAGTATCTGTAAAAACTAAAGCTGGTTTAATATTAGGCGAAGATCAGCGAGAAGACGTAAGATATAGAGAAGCTGATGTGGTTGCTGTAGGATCTGATGTTAAAGGTTTAAAAAAAGATAATAAAATATACTATGATAAAGCAGCCGGATTTAATATAGAAATTAAAGGCGAACTTTGGAAAGTAATTAAAGAACATGATGTAGTTATAATATTATGAGTAGAACAAGAAAAGGTGGTAAGTATAAACAGGGTTCATTCGCTAGTCAATTTAAACAAGGACTTGCTATGCAAAGCCCTATGTTTGCTGTTGCTGTAGCTGGTGATGACAGTCCAGAAGGTATAGCAGAAGATGCTGTGGATTCAGCAGACGATGCTACAAATACTCTAGATAATTTAGACGGAACACCACCCGCTCTTAGTGAACTTGAAGATGTTATAGATGAAAAACAAGGATCATCTGCTAGAAGAACTGAAAGACAGAACTGGAAAACTAGAGCTAAACAAGAAGGTGAAAGAATAAAAGAAGAGGCAGAAAAAGAAGCACTAGAAAAACAAAGAGAACAAGAAGCTGAAGAAGCTGAAGCTGAAAGAGAAGCAACAAGTAGAGGTGAGAATATAGAAGATAGCTATGAGCTTGAGTATGAAGATGACATGTCAGGCAAAGACCGAAGAAAAGAATCTAGAGAAAATAAAAAGCAAATACGTGACGCTAAGAAAGATGCTAAAGCAACTGCCAAAGAAGAGAAGAGAAAACAAATGGAAGAGGATACTGCAGGTTTAAAAGGTAAAGAACGTAGAAAAGCTAAAAAAGCTTCTAGAACAGAATTTAGAGAAGATAAAAAATCTATAAGACAAAATAAAAAAGCAGCAAAGAAGGATAATAGAAAAGCTAAAAAGAAAAATAGAAAAAAGAAAGGTAAATAGCGTGAGAAGAGTAAGTTCTAATGATTTAAAAGAGTTAAATCTACTTAAACACTATAGAATAATTAGAAAGTGGGCGTGCAAAACTTATGGCATAAACGATGCAGATTTAGAATTATTAATATATCTAGATGCTATAGATTTGTTTAATAAAGATGATTTTAAAAAAGGTACTTACTCATATAGCTGGGACAATAGACGCTGGAACAGATTATTGAAACAAGAGTGGATAAAGGTGTGGAGAGAGAGAAATCGCACTACTCAAAAATATCATATATATAAAGTTTCCTATAAGTGCAAACAGCTAATCTCACGTATGTACCGTTTTATGTTAGGCGAAGAAGATATGCCTACTAAATATTTGAGTGATAATAATAAATACTCATGGAAGGTTACAGCTAAAGCTATAAGCTTCGTTAATCAAGATAAACAAAGATCAAATGTCATATAAACAAAATAAAAATCCATTTAGCGGATCAGAAGGTCCAGCAGGTTTTAAAAATCCAAAAAATAAAGGGACTAGTAATTTTAACGCTTTACAATTTCAAATGCCTGATTTAAGTAATATACTTAATAAAACAGCGGATGGGGAAACTGTTACTGAAGATAAAACTAATGATGTAAAGACTGGAACATCAGATGAAGGTAAAGTTGATGGCACTCCACCTAAAGGTAGTATAGACGAATTAGCTAATAGAGATAAACCTTCTAGTGAAAAAACTTATAAAGATCTTAAAAACGAAGATAAAGAAAGACGTAAAGATTTAAAACAAGACATTAAAGAAGCTAAAAGAATGCAGAAAGATAAAGGTAATATTCTTACTGATGATCAAAGACAGGAATCTGCAGATGTTGTAGCTACTTTAAAAGATAAAAGAAAATTCGATAAATCTGCTAGAAAAGATAATATAAGTGTAGAGCAAGCTGTAATGAATGAAGCAGCAGCTCAAAAAGAAAAAGCAGAAGAAGAAAAGAAAGAACAAGAAAGATTATTTAACGAAAGAAAAAACGACCCGTATTATCAAAACTTAAATATAGGTCCAAACTTAGGCAATAAAGGAACGCAAATGAGACAAGTAAAAACAAAAGGTAAAGGTTTTCCAATGGTAAACCCTCAACAAGATCCAATAGGAAACCCACAGCCTACACCACCGGCTAAAGGTACAATGCAAATGGGTGGTAGACCATTAAACAGTGGTATGTTAACTAATGATCCTAATAATATGTTAGATCCTAGTAAAGTATCTGCTCAACGAGAGAACACTGCACAGCAGTTTAATACAATAGCTAGTAGCACTGGTACGCCTACTCCTCAATATAATCCTTATCAAACTCAAATGCAAGGACAGAACCAAATGCAAGGTATGTCTATGCATCATGGGCCAAGCAAAGCTTTAGTGGGTGATCAAGATAAATTACCTGATCATTTAAAGCAAGCTATTGAAGATGCACCGGGTATGTATAATGCTAAAGGTCCTTCATCATTTGATAGTTTAGTTAAAAAATTAGAATCAGAAGGTAAATCTAAAGAAGCTGCAACTAAGATAGCAGGATCTGTAGCTAATGCTAAAATGAAAGGTGCTGGATCAGGACCAACAGCTGCTCAAAAAGCTAGAAGTAAAGGAGCTGGTATGCACTCTATGGATCATGCTCATACTAAGGTTACTTCTAAAAATCTTAGAGCTACAGAAAAAGATGACGCTGCACATATGGATTATCTAAAAAGAGACGTTAAATATGATGCTAAACATGGTGGAAGTGACAGGCAAATGACAGATGATGAGAAACATATATCTAAATTAGCTGGAGATCTGAAGTATGATAAAGAAAAACACGGAAGAAAGTACGATAATGTGTGATTATAATAGTACACATTTATTAATAATTAAAAAATAAAAATTATGCCAAGTTACGGAGAAAAACAAAAGCCAGCAGGTAAAAAATTAAAGTGTAATATGAAGCCTTTAGGAACTAGAGTTATGGTTTCTAATAATTCTACTATTACACCTACGTTAAAAAAAATCGATAATATCGAATACAAAGGTAACGCGGTATTAATGGCAAACAAATGATTGGCTTAGACGATCTTAAACTTTATTGTTTAAATATAACATCTTTTACTATTGCAAGTATGGACTGGTTAGAGCCAGCTTTAAAGATAATACTATTATTAGTAACTATTGGATATACTGCACACAAATGGTGGAAATTGAAAAATAAGAAATGAGACAAATTACAGAAATAATTATTCACTGTTCAGCCACAAGAGAAGGTCAAGATATAAGCGTGGACACTATTAAGAAGTGGCACACTGAAGGCCGTGGTTGGTCAGACATAGGCTATCATTTCTACATAGATATAAATGGTGAAATACAAAAAGGTAGAGATATAGCTAAAATCGGAGCTCACTGCAAAGGGCATAATCGTAATTCAATAGGTATCTGCTATTGTGGTGGCGTTGAGGCAGATGGTAAGACTCCGAAGGATACTAGAACACAAGAACAAAAAGAAGGTTTGTTACATGTACTTAAAACGTTAAGAGCCATGTATCCAAACGCTATTATATATTCACACAATGAGTTTGCTAACAAAGCATGCCCATCATTTGACGCAACTAATGAGTACAAAGATCTCTGAAAACACTAATATACAACTTGATTTAAAAACTGTAATAGCTATAATAATGGTAACTGCCTCTTTCGTAGGTATGTATTATACATTACAAGCTGACATTGAAGAAGCTAAAAAACTACCACCTATAGAAGTTACCCGTTTAGAGTATGAACTCAAAGAAGAGTGGAACGAAAAAATGATTATACAGTTAAAAGAACGAGTTGAAATGCTTGAACAAGTAGACGATGTTGTTTTTGAAGAAATACAAGTAATAGGCACGTTGGTAAAAGACGGAACTGAAAATGATGGCAAGCTAGAAGAACTAAATAGACAACTAGAAGAAATTAAAAATCAAAAACCTAAACAAACTATCATAGTTAAAGAGGTTCAAGTAGACAAAAAAGGACGTAGATAATGGACGTATCACCACTAGCAAGATTAAGAAAAACTACCAAAGGTAAGGGAAGGCATTTTCTTAGTGCTAAAGAAGGTGGCGGTATGACTGCTAAAGGTAGAGCAGCATATAAAAAACAAAACCCCGGTAGCACTTTATCAGCACCAGTAACTGGAAAAGTTAAACCAGGTAGTAAAGCAGCTAAAAGAAGAAAGTCCTTTTGTGCTCGTTCAAAGTCTTGGACTAGTGAAAGAGGTAAGGCAGCTAGGAAAAGATGGAAATGTTAAAAAAATATTATGTGGAAATTAACTAAACAATATTTTGCAGACGTATGGAATTTATTATGGAGCAAAACAGATATAGACGAAAAGACTATAAATACTATCAAAGAAATTAAACGTAGATATAACCTAACTGCAAAAGAACTATCTGATGTAGCAAGTGCTATAAAAAAAGTAGGAGAAGAAATATCTGATATTGATAACGCAATAAAAGGAAAATAATGGGATTTAAAATAAAACCACCTTACACGTCTGAACCTACACCTATATATGAGGTTCCTTTTGACAATCCAGATTTAGTTGCTAAAGCAAATAAAAATGGTACTATAATAGTTAATAAAGATAGAGTTCATGACAAGGAATTAATGGACGAAGCTATGAGTCATGAGAAACAGCATTTAAAAGATATGAAAGATGGTAACTTAGATTATGATAATTTAAGTGTAACTTTTAAAGGTAAGCGTTACAATAGAGATACCTTTGATGAAGGTAATCAAAACTTACCATGGGAAAAAGTTGCTTATGCAGCTGGAAAACAAAGAAAGCAATTTGACTTAACTCCTAAAAAAGAAAAATTAACGGGACCTCCAGCTATGAGTGATGGTAAACCTTTGTTAGTTGACAACACGTCATCTCCATTCCAATCTTTAGACGAAAACGAAGTTAATATGAATGAAGATTTTGGCCCATCAATGGAGCTAGATGAGGTTCAAGAGCAACTTGAAGGTGCAGTTATAGCTCATGGTAAACAAGCTAAAGCAATTGGCAACCATATAAAAGAAATGAAAAAAGGTTCTTCATTACAGAGTCCTATAAAAATGTGGGGAGCACCAGCTCAAACAGATCCTCCTAATCCAGAAAACGCTGGTAAAGAAGGTTATGACTCTAAAGGTTATCCTCACTTAAAAGGAAGAGATTATAGTTTTCAAGAAAGATACAAGCACGGTGATTGGGCTCCTAAAAAACCAGACGTAGATCCTAGTGGAGAAGCAGAAGTTAAAAAACAAGTACAAGGTAATCAACTTTACTATGATACTGATGTAAAAAAGTTTCAAACAAGCACAGGTAATTACTTACAAGATGTTGATGGAGATGGTAAAGTTAATCCTTTTGATCAAGGTTCTAGAGCTGTTAAGAATTGGCAAGGTAAAATTGAAGACATGAGTACCTCAAAAAGTTATGCTGGAGATTTTGATAATAAAGGTGGATATACTAATCAAGGTTTAAGAGACTATAATCAAAATTTTAAAAATAAGCTGCAGAACGTTAAAAAAGAAAGAGATCAAATGGATGTAGATAATACATATACTAAACCATTTAGAGATATGTTCAGTCAAGATTTTACAGGCAATAGACAAGTATCATATACAGATAAGAAAACTGGCGATAGAACAGATTATGCTTTTGCACCTTATGAGTACGATGATAATATATCTTATTTAGATAATCTTGATAACTTAAGAGTTACTACTACTAAATTTAAAGCAGGGAGCACAAATCCAATCGGAGCTGGAGCTACTACTGATTTAAGAGATATGCCTAGTAATTTTAAACAGAATTTTTATAAAGCTCAAAGTAATGTAAATTTAAATGATTACTTAGCAAATAGTCAAGCTTTGTCGGAACTACAGTCTGAGTTTCCAAATGTATACAAAGGAACTAAAAGAAGTGAGTAATGTCTAAGAAAAAATTTAAAGAAACAAAAGTTGGAGTTTTTTTAAAAGACAAAGCTCCTAATATTTTAAATGCAGTAGGCGAGTTTTTGCCTGACCAAGGTGGTTTAGGTATAGTAAAAAATTTAATAACAAGTGATAGTACTATAGAGCCACAAGATAAAGAGATGGCTATGAAGCTATTAGAACAAGATATTGCTGAAATGCAGAATATTTCTAGTAGGTGGAGTAGCGATATGAAAAGTGATTCTTGGTTGAGTAAGAACACTCGACCACTTACACTTATATATTTAACGTTTGCTGCTACAAGTTTAATGGTGATAGATTCGTTTCATACTACATTTGACGTAGATGAAGCGTGGGTAGAACTATTAAAAACATTATTAATAACAGTTTATGTAGCGTACTTTGGTTCTAGAGGCGCAGAAAAAATAACAAAAATAAATAAATAAAATGAGAGGATTAGAAGGAAACTTTCAAGCGCAACCTAGGGTTTTTGCTCATGATGCTGTACTAATAGTTCCAGGAGCTATAAACAATACTGCAGTAGACGACGGTTTAACAGTAACTAACAGTGGTACTGGATATGCAGTTGGAGATACTATAACATTATCTACTCCAGCAGCAGGTGCTGTAGGTGATAGAGCAGTTGTAACAGTACTGGCTATTACTGCAGGCGGTGTAGTATCTGATTATAGTGTAACCGTTGTAGGAGCTAAATATGTAAGCGAACCAACACCAGAAGCAGTAACTCAAGCTCTTACTTCAGGTACTGGTGTAGACTTTGCAGCTTCAGTAGTTAACAACGATGTACCAAACACTCAAGAAAGAGGTTGTTGTATATACGTTGGAGATATTAGCGGAGGTACAAATATAAAAGTAACAATGGAAAGTGATAATGAAATTACCTTTACAGGTGTTGTTGCAGGATCTTTTTTACCAATATTAGTTAAAAAAGTATTTAATTCAGGAACTACCGCTTCAGGTTTAATAGCACTTTACTAAGATGTTTATAGGTATAGGTTACACAATACCGCAATCAAAAAACCCAGTAGGTGGTGGTGCACCTCCTGCTACGTTTTTTATTTTAGCAGAAAACGGAGACTTCTGTATAACTGAAGAACCTATAGGTAGCGAAGATAATATGGTAACAGAAGATGCACCTTAAATAAATAATTATGGCAAATAAGAAATTTTCAGCATTTACAAATCAAGCAATGACTGCTAGTTCAGAGCTAGTAGGTTTTGATGGTGGTGCAAACACAAGATACGATATAACTCAATTAAAAGAAGGTTTAGGTATTGGTAGGTTTATGCTTCAAGCTGGTACTGATGCTCCTTTTAGTGGAGGATCTGGAGCTGAAACTTATTATAGCTGGCATGGTGGTCAGAAAGGTTCTGGTTCGAGTATTAGCTTTGGAGGTTTTTATGCTCCAGCAAATTTTAAAATAATAAAAGCTAGTATTAGATATGAAGGACAAACAGCAAATCCTGTTTTGCTAACAGGAGCTGAGTCAGCTACGTTTAACATTGCAAAACTAGATACTCCAAATGCTGCTAATTCTAACCAATCAGCAAAAACTAACTTTGCAGATGCTACAGCTTTTTATCAAATAACAGCAGCTGATAATGGAACTTGGCCTTTAGTCACTCATACTTTTGCATCTCCTCTTCAAGTTACAGCAGGAGATATAATACTATTGTATAGTGTAGAAAGTGGTACTGTTACTCCAACAAGTGCGGATATAGGGGTGTTTTTAGACTGCCAATATACATAAAAAAACAAACAACAATTAAATTTAATTAAATGAAAAAAATAACAAATAAAGAGCTAGAAAATATTATAGCTCAACAAAGTAAATTAGGAAATTTATATAATCAAATAGGATCTATTGAACTAAACAAAAGTTTAAAACTAGATGAATTAAAACAACTACACAAAGATGTTGATTCATTAAAAAAGAAACTTGAAAAGAAATATGGATCTGTTAACATTAATCTTGAAGATGGTGTTATAACGCCTATAGAAGAACCTAAACTAGAAAAAGCAGATGTCTAACATTAGAAAAATCAGTATAGGTTCTGATTATAAAAATGATGCAATGCATTATTCTATAGGTCAAGAGGTTTATGGAGGTCATACTATTTGTGATATATTAAGCAATGAACAGAACGGTGAGTATTCAATATATATTAAAAAAAATAATGAAGTACTACCCTGGAAAAGGTTTAATAATCAAATGGCTATCGCAGTTGAGTACGACTTAAAGTACTAATGAAAAGTTTATATAATTTTATTGTAAAGCCTTTAACTACAAGGTATAACAATAAAAAACAAATAGGTGATAAAACACTTATTATAAATACCACCATAGAAAACCACCGATTTGTGAGCAAGGAGGCAGTTGTTGTTTCGGTGCCAGCTGCTTATAGCTCACGTATAAAAGTGGGTGACAAAGTGTATGTTCATCATAACTTATTCAGAAGATGGTATGATCAAAAAGGTAGAGAACGAAACAGTAGTACGTATTTTAAAGATGATTTATATTTTTGTAACATTTCTCAAATATACATGTACAATGGTAAGTGTAATTTAGATTATTGTTTTGTAAAACCTATTTTAAATAAAGATATTTTAAGTACAGAAAAAGAACAACCTAATGTTGGTATAGTTAAATATTCTAATAGTTCTTTAGAAGCTCTTAAAATAACACCTGGAACGCTTGTTACATTTACACCAAACTCCGAGTTTGAATTTGTAATAGATAATGAGCGCTTGTATTGTATGAAATCAAATGACATAGCATTAACTCATGAGCACGAAGGAAACGAGAAAGAATATAATCCGAGCTGGGCGTAAAGCAGTAGACGAGTTAATTAAAGTAGCTGAAGAAGAAATAATTACAGAAACAGGTAATGACGACTTAGCAGCTGATCGTTTGAAAAATGCTGCAGCCACAAAAAAGCTTTGTATAATGGACGCTTTTGAAATATTACAAAGAGTAGAAGAAGAAGAAAATATTCTTAATAGCAATGATAATAAAAGTTCTAGATCGTTTAAAGGCTTTGCGGAAGGAAGAAGTAAATGAGTTACCAGCAAACATTAGTTAAAGAATTAAAAGATGTAGTAAATCCTAAAATACTTAAAAAGCAAAATAGGTATAAGAAGTGGGATTATGGATACAATATAGAATATGACTTTGTAGTAATTAGTAAAACAGGTAAAATTGGGCAGATCATTGAAATACAAAATCTCAGAATTGCTTTACCAGCAATCGATGAACCGTATAAACGAAGCGAAAAAAAAGAGGATCAACGCTGGCAACAGTTTGAATATCCAAAAGAATTACAAAGAATTAAAACTAGGTTTGACTGGGAAGAATACCCTGTAAGTTTTAAAGAAAAATGGTATGATTACATTGATGAAGAATTTAAGCGTAGAGAACAAGGTTTTCATTTCTACAATAATGGCGATCCTATATATATTACTGGTACTCATTACATGTACTTGCAGTGGTCAAAGATCGACATTGGAGCGCCAGACTTTAGAGAAGCAAACAGACTCTTCTTTATATTTTGGGAAGCATGCAAAGCAGATCACAGATCCTACGGAATGTGTTATCTTAAAAACAGACGTTCTGGATTCTCTTTTATGTCAAGCGCAGAACTTGTCAATCAAGCTACAATATCTTCCGATGCTAGATTCGGGATACTTTCCAAGTCTGGT
>Ga0098037_1000395_pt1 | contig 23301 bp, 6 predicted proteins | sample 5_EtaG_FD_75050 | JGI IMG/M metagenome (GOLD analysis project Ga0098037, IMG submission 75050) | Marine viral communities from the Subarctic Pacific Ocean - 5_ETSP_OMZ_AT15132 metaG | ecosystem: Environmental > Aquatic > Marine > Oceanic | place: Pacific Ocean | collected 2015-01-08 | reverse complement strand
TAAAATTAGACGCAGATTCAATCACATTTAGTTGTGATATGGGTGGTGGTGCAGTTAATAAGACTTATCCACGTACTACTGATCCAATTGCTAATCAATGGGTTCCAATTACTAATAGTCAAACCAATTCATTTGATATATTTGTAGGAAAAACTGTATTTGGTAATACTGCTCATTCATATCAATCTGCAACTTCTAATGGAATTAAGGTTCAGGATGGAACAGTTACAATTAACGTTGGTATTTCATCCAACACAACAACTCATGCTTTCGTAGAAGCGAAGAAAGGAGCATTAATTGTTGGTGGTGTTTATACACATACATTCGTTCCTCAAGCAGCATATTCTGTAACTGATGCATCTTATAACCCAACTTCAGGTGTTATGGAATTGACCATTAATGGTCATGGATTTGAAAATGGTGATTTCATTCAAATTGCCAACGAATCATTAACATTCAGTTGTGGTTTCAATGGAGCATCTGGTACTGCTGCACAAAAAGCATATCCAAGAGCAACTGATTTCTCTAGTGGTAAATGGTTGGAAATATCTAACGTAGCTACTAATACATTCGATGTTCAAGTTCTAGAAACAGCACCTTCTACAAACACTGATACACATACATTTGTATCTGCTACTAGTGGTGGTGTAGTAAGATCTGCTCTTAAGACAGGTGGTGCTTATACTCATACATTTAAGTCTGCAATTGCAAATGGTATTAAGAAGCAAGGACAAGCAATTACAATTAAACCAGAAGGTCTAACACTTAAGTGTAATATTGATGATAATGCAACTAAGCACATTTATCCTCGTAAGACTGATCCTGCTTATAATTCTGCGTTAGCAATTACAAAATATGATACTAATACATTTACTGTAAACGTAGGTAAGTCTCTTGCAAATGAAGAAAATACACCTTATACACCAACTGCAGCAACATACGATCCTTCAAACGGTAATATGGTTCTTACACTTGGTAAGCACACTTTGACTACAAGTGACAGTGTTTTAATTGAAGATGAATCATTGAAATTCTCTTGCACGATGGATAATAATCAGTCTCCTAAAGCATATCCTCGTTCATTACATGATACTCGTGCTTCTGGAAGACCTGTTGCTATCACTGCTGTTGGTACAACTTCACATACAATAACTGCTGCTGATTATAATCCTGTAATAGGCGAATTGTTATTGACAGTTGCTAATCATGGATTATCTGAAGGTGACATGGTTAAGTTTGATGTTAATGCAATAAGATTTACATGTGCTAAGGATAGTAATGCTACTAACCATGATTATCCAAGATCAACAGATCCAGTTGCTGATAAGTGGATCGAAGTAAGAAATGTAACCACAACTCAATTCAGAGTAAATGTTGGTGTTTCTTCTGATACATCTCAGCATCAATTTGTTTCTGCAGTTAGTGGAGCACTTAAGAGTCAAACAGGAACAGTTACTGTTAATGTTGGTTCTGCTGGTACTAACGCTCAATTCACACCTTCTGCAGCAACTTATGATGCTGAGACAGGTAACATGACTTTGACTATTGGTCAACATGGTATGAAGAAGGGTTCAAGTGTTACTATTGCTAATGCTGGTTTGACATTCAACTGCACAATGAATGGAGGATCTTCTAATAAGCAATATCCAAGATCAACAGACCCATATGGTAATCTTAAGTCTATCCCTGTTACACATATAGGACATACACATCATACAATTACTAATGCCACTTACAGTCCTGGTATTGGTAAGTTAACGATAACCATTCCTAGTCATGGTTTCTCTAATGGTGATTATGTTCAGATTGTAGATAATTCAATAACATTTAGATGTGAACTAGATGGCAATACCACAAATCATGCATATCCTAGAACTGGATTTGATCGTGCAAGTGGTGGATGGTTCGCTGTTGCTGGTGCAGCAACTGATACTTTTGATATTAATGTCGGTGTATCTTCAGATACATCCACTCATGTATTCAAATCTGCTACAACTAAAGGTCTTCGCAAACAAAGTGGTGTAATTACGGTTAATGTTGGTGCATCTCCAATTAAGGGATATGATGTTTCTAACGCTGTATTCACTCCTTCCACTGGTGTTTTAGTTCTAACCATTGGTGAGCATAGTCTTACATCTGGCACATCTCTCAAGATTGCTAATAATTCACTCGTATTCCGTTGTGATGCTGATGGTCAAGCTTCTGATCACTCTTATCCTCGTGCAAATGGTCAAAGTGGTGCAACTGCTGATGATCCAGCATATAATGATGCTGTAGAAATTGTTTCTGTAACTTCTAATACAGTTACACTTAACGTTGGTACATCTTCTAACACCACTACTCATGCATTCCAAAGCACTAATAATACTTACACTGCAAGTACTGCTGCTTATAATCCAACTACAGGTGTAATGACTATTACATCTAATGGTCATGGAATGATTAATGGTGAGCATATCAAGATTGCTGATAATTCATTAACATTCACATGTGCTCAAGATAGTAATGCTACTAATCATTCATATCCACGCCCAACTGATCCTGTATCTAATAGATGGTTAACAATTTCTAATGTACAAACTAATACATTTGATGTTCAGGTTCTAGATCAAGTTCCATCAACAAACTTAACTGCACATACATTCGTATCTGCTACTGCAAATGGTATTACTAGAGCAGTATTGAGTACTGGTGGTGCTTATACTCATACATTTGTAACTGCTGCTTCAAATGCTGTTTCTTATACACCACAATCAACACATACTTTCGTAAGTGCAGATCCTGGTTCTATTAAGAAGATATCAACAACACATACATTTGTTTCTAGTATTACTAATTCCATTAAACTTCTTAACCATAATACTGCTGATTGCACTGATGTTCAAACAAACATTGAGAACTTAATTAATATCTTAACTGATACACTCAATGCTGCTAATTTAGCAACTCCTGTAGATCATCTAGGTGCTGTAACTAGGTCTAAACCAGACTATGAATTCCTTGGTGGTAAAGTAGGAACATACTATGAAGTTCCATTCCCAGTTTCTTATCATAATAGTACAGATGATCAGATCTACGCTAATCAGATTGATCTTGATACACAGTATAGGTTCCGTGATGCTGCAAACTTAATACGTGTTAACCTCGGTCCTATTATTGATAAGGCATCTGCTGATATGCTCAGTAGATATCCAGATCTTGCTTTGGATATGCCTAGAAATGCTAATGGTACATCTACTGATGGTACTCTCAGGTGTAAGACAGACTTGATACTTATTGCTGAAGAAATAATCAAAGATATTGAAGATGGTGGTAACCTCAACTCTGTTAATGTTGCTAAACAGTATCTCGGAACAAATGATGTTCTCGTACATATTAGATTACAAGTATTCCAATCTGCATATGCTCATGAACGTCTAGGTTTCTATATGAAACAGGCAATCATTGGTAACTTAAGTGGTACAAATACAGATAAGATTATTGTTGGTGACTGGGATATCACTCAAGATCCTACTACAGGAACATTTACTCCTACTGGAGCAACTTATGATTATACAACTGGTGATTTAGTTCTAACAATTGGATCTCATACTCTTGCAGTTGGTAGAATGATCCAACTTGCTGAGAACGGACTTACATTCTCATGTAACACAGGATCTGGTGCTGTTAATAAAACATATCCTAGATCAATAGGTGCAAATACAGCAACTGGTGCAGACTATGCATACAATACCAATCTTGCAATTACTTCAAAAACAGCAACAACAATTACTGTTAATGTAAATGGTGGTCAAGGTCCTATCAGTAATGCTAATACACATACATTTGTATCTGCCACAACTAATTCTGTCATAGTTCCTGGTGATTGTGCTAATGTTCAAGATGCAATTGATACTTTAGTTAATACAATTAATGATATTATTGCTCCTACAGAAGAAGCATTCGGTGTTGCTGCTGATAGACTTTACTTCAACAGAGATTACATTGCTGAAGAGATAACAAATAGAGTTACTGCAGAATTTACATATACTTTAAATGGTATAAACTATTCAGCATTCACTTATCCTGGTGCTACTGGTGAAGCAACTTGCCGAAGAGATCTCAAACTAATCATTGTTAGTATGATATCTGATTTACAAACAGGTGGAAATAATAGTACAGTTGCTGCTATTGAAAAATATCTAACTTCTACATTATCAATCAGTTATGTTGAGAAAGAATTACTACCAACTCTATATGCTATAGAGCAGTTGAAAGAACTTGGTGATTATGCTATTAGAAATAGATTATTCAACGTTGGACATACAACAGTTGGTGATCAATATGCTGCACAGTTCACATCTCAATCTGCATTCCAAGATTCATTTAATCCACCAAATATCCTTCATGTTACAACAAGATTTAACGAACTTGTAGATTTTGCTCTTAATATTCTTGCTCCTAGCAGAAAAACTGGTAGAGGTGCTGCGAAGAATATTCTTTATAATAGAAACTATTATAAGCAAGAAATTACAAACCTTGTAAATTCTCAGTTTGGTTCTGGAACATGGACTTATGATACATTCTTAGATGAAGTTGTTGACGATTTAGTTCATGACACTATCGTAACCAACACATTAGATAATCAGTTAGGTCGTTCAATTACAATTGAAAATGTTATAGGTGTATTTGTTAAGGGTGAAACGGTTCGCTCTAATAATAATGGAACTGCTATAGTCCTTGAGTTTGTTGCTGATACAAACTTATTAATTGTAGGAACCTTCACTGGCAGTATGTGGAAAGGTGTAGATCTCATTGAAGGATCAGTTTCTGGTGCTGTTGCTGATATTAGCGTTGGTGGAGTTAGTGATGATTATCATTACTATAACAATCCAGCAAATGTTAAAACACTTGCAACTGCTAGATTGATTACTTCTAATATTAGTGGTCAAATTTCTGGAGTTAACTTATTTGCAAATCCAGAAGCATTCACTCTTGATTGGTCTGGTAATAAGATGTTTATTACTGAAGATGCTATCACATCACCAGATGCAACTCCTACTGCCGAAAAGATTGTATCTACCGCAGATAATGATCTACACTCAATCATTAGAAATTATACTTTAAGTTCTTCTGATACATGGGATGATGGTGTTATTAAGTTTGACGATACTAATAATAAGTTTGACGAAGGTTCTCTTACTAACCAGTCAACTCAAACATATACATGGTCAGTATTCATTAAGGCGGGTGAACTTAATAGATGTCGTATACAACTAGATTTAGATGAAGGTCAGTCTGGTGTTCAAAGAGTATTCTTTGATCTTAACTTGACTAATGGAGTTATTGGATCTCTATTCACACCTCAAGGTGGTGTTACAGGAGACGCATATGGAGTTGTTCCTTACGGTGATGGTTGGTATAGAGCATATATCACCGCTACATTCTCGTTTGGTTTCTCAGCTTTACAAGCAGAAATTATCATTAACGACACTAACAATGCTCAAATATATGCAGGTAATAATAGTAATGGTGCTTATGTTTGGGGTGCAAAACTCAATAAAGGTGCATTAGATCCTTATACATCTGTAGATGGTAAGGTATTCTTTGCTGATGCAGAATTTAATATTAAGAACTACGCACTAGATCGTCTTGAAGAATATACTCTTCAGGCACTAGATGATACTTTAACCTCACCTGGTCCAAGTTCTACGTTCCTTAAGTTCTTTAGTATACCAGCAGCTGCCGAGTATGATAAGAGATCTGTTAGTGGTATTGTAAGATCTAATTTAAATCTTTTACGTGAGCAATTAAAGCAAGATACTTATTACACAGGAATAGCACAAGTCAATGGACTTAGTATCCCAACATTAACCTATGGTACACGTTCCATTCCTGCTGGTGTTGGTGGTGGACTCCAATCTGCAGACTTCTTATATGGTTTAACTAGTGATGCTTATGCAGAACTAGAAGATATTACCATGAACGAGGGTAGGGTAGTACAAGCATACCAAAGATTTAGAATTGATGGTGATATTACCGATGGTCCGTTCAGTATGAATGAGGTAGTCACTAAACAAGGTGCTCCATCTATTACTGGTGTTGTTTACGGATTCCATCAGGATGAAAACTACAAGTACTTAGATGTACGTGTAACTGCTGGTCCTTGGGCAATTACAGACACACTTGTTGGTGCTACAAACTCAACAACTGCTCAAATTAGTGCAATAGAAAGTAGAATTCAAATTATTGATCTTAAGGGTTCATTCGTTAATGATATCCCATTCAAAGGATATACAAGTGGTGCTACTGCAACTCCTACAGGATTTATTAAGACTGATGCTGCTGTACTTACAAATACTGGTGGTACATTGACAGTTGATACTGAAACATTAAATGGAACATTTGAAACCACGTGTGTTGTTTATCCTGAAAATTCTAGACAGTATATCGAAGTTTCTAAATTTGCTGGTCTTGATATTGGTATTGGTAGTAGAATTGCTTCTACTGGATACACTAGATTACAAATTGCTATTGTTAGTGGATTGAATAACTTTACTGTTGGAAATAAGATTTATAAGGTAAATGCTGGTATTCAAGATACAAACACATTTGGTTATATAACTGAATTGGATCTTGATAATAATTACATATACGTGACTGAATACGCTGGATCATTTGCTCTAGGTGACTTCATTGGTGATTATGGACTTGAATCAAATCCAATTGGTTACGCAACTGTAAGTACAAGGGTTGTGACACCTGGTGCTGCTGCAGCACAAGTACAAGATATTAGAGTTAGTGGTGTTAATAAGAGATTATATCTTTCAGACATAGTTGGAACATTTGATCTTAAGGATGCAATTGTTGGACCTGAAAGTTACGAGTCAATCATATTGACTAAGGTTGATCTCAAGGCACGTGTGAAGAGAGCATTTAAAGGATTTGATGGTACTACAACATCATTCAAGTTAACACAACAGAATGGTACTTCATACCTTCCAGATCCTGCTGGACACCTATTGGTATTCGTTAATGGTATTCTGCAACCTCCAGGTGCTGCAAACGCATATACAGCGTTCTCAGACACTATACAGTTTACAGAAGCACCAGATCTAGGAGCATCATTTACAGGGTTCTACGTAGGTAAGTTGAGACAGTTGGATGATATATCCTTCGAGTTCGACTCCTTACGTCAGTCATTCAACCTTAAACGTAATGATGTATTCTACTCACTAACACTAACAGAAGGTGTTCAATCTTCTACCATACGTCCAGAAAACAATATTCTTGTTTCGCTTAACGGTGTTCTTCAGGAACCTGGAATTGGTTTTGAAATTGTTGGTTCTAGAATTATCTTCTCTGAAATTCCTCGTGTGGGATCGACATTCGTTGCCTTCTCCTACGTTGGTTCTGAGGCAGACGTTGATGCTGCTGAGGTTGTACCTCCAGTCGAACCAGGTGACTTTATTGACATCCAAGGTGAGACAGACTCCAGAGAAGTTGCTGTTATTGAATCATCAAACTCCTTAATCACCTTCGACTATCTTGGATCAGTCTTTGGTAAGGATGCTCAAGGATCAGCAGCAATAACCCAAGGGTTCATAGATACAGTCCAAGTTACTGCTGGTGGATCTGGATATACTTCTAGACCAACAGTAAGAATTGACTCGATCTCTGGTTTTGAGGGTTCTATCAAGGCACTAGTTGGTGTTGGTGGTGTTGAAATAAGTAATCCTGGATCTGGATATGAAACTCCAGGTATCGCAGTTGAAACCTCAGTCCCTGACGATTGGACTGCTCCTGACTTAAGTGCTTATGGAGAAGAATTCGTCGATCCTGAAATAGGATAATCAAACACTAATAAATAACTAAAAAAGTAGCGAGTAATGGCTAAACAATCTCTAGGTCTTGGTACTGCAGCAAACGACAATACAGGGGATACTCTGAGAGTTGGTGGTGACAAGATAAATGATAACTTTAATGAGATTTACAGTGCTATTGGTAACGGTACAACATTAACCCTCAGCGTTACTAACCCTGCTGTTGGTCAGGTGTTGCGTTATAATGGTTCTAGTTTTCTCCCGTCGGATTATTCCAATTTAACATCAGCTTTAGATGTTAATGGAAATTCCATTATTTCTAGTACCAATGGCAATATAGTAATTGCTCCTAATGGGACTGGAGATGTAACAATATCTAATGGTGGTGTTACTAACACATTTGAAGGTAGTGATGGAACAATAGATTTACCAACAAAGGTAAAGTATAAGAATGAGTATGCTAGTGTTGGTGCAGCTCCTGCTGCAGCGACATACACGGGATATTTCTTTACTGTAGATGGTGATGACAATCCATATGTAAACATTAATATTACTGCTGGCGGTGCTGGTGATGTTAGAGCAAAGGTTGCAACAGAATATTCTAGTGTTGATCTTTTATCAGACGTTGATACTACAACGGCTGCTCCTACTAATAACCAAGTTTTGAAATGGGATTCTACTGCTAGTAAGTGGAAACCTGGAGATGATTCTGCTGGTATTTCTTCTATTAACCTTTGGTCATCTATTGTAGGTGATACTGGTACAACAACAGCAAATAGTCAGACAGACACATTAACTATTGCAGGTGGCACAAATATAACTACTGCAATTTCTGGAGATACTTGTACAATCAACTTCTCTGGAACTTTAACAACTACACTTGCTGCTTTAACAGATACTGATACTTCTAGTGTAGTACAAGGTGATTCATTATTCTATAATGGAACTGGTTGGATTGTAACTAGAAGTCCAATTATATGGTGGGAAGTAAATGCAAGTGGTTCATCTGATTATACTATCAATGGACCTGGTTTTGCATCTCCTCAAAGTGATCCTACTTTGTATGTTCAAAGAGGATTTACTTATGCATTTGACAATACTATACAATCTACTGCACATCCTTTTAGAATACAAAGTACTCAAGGATTGAGTGGTACTCCATATACAGATGGTCAATCTGGTAGTGGAACTGCGGTTCTTTATTGGACTGTACCTATGAATGCTCCAAGCACACTTTACTATCAATGTACAATCCATGCTGCGATGCAAGGACAAATTAACGTTGTGAGTTAATAAATGGCAAGAACTGTTTCTGGAAGTGGTGCTGTAATCGAACCAATTTTTGATGAAGTATTTGGTGTTCGTGCAGTCAAAGTAGTCAACGGAGGTACTGGATATACATCAGCAGACCCTCCAAGGTTGACGGTGACGGGTTGTGGTACTCCGACTCAAGAAGCATTATTATATCCTATTATAGATCAGGATTCTGGTAGAATAATCCATGTACGTGTTCTTAATAGGGGTAAGGGATACGATCCTTTAAGATTGGGAATTTATCCTCAAGCAGAAACTCCCAATGTAGTAGATTCATTTGATATTAATAAGGTTTGGCAATCACATCCAAATTCTCCTACTACTGGTTTATTTGCTTTAAATAGTGCTACACCACCACAAAAAACTGATAGATTAAGGATACAATCTGATAACCATCCCAAACCCACTCCTACACAGGCTGAGAGGGTTCCTGGTGGTGGTCCTTTAGTTGATAGGGCATTTGATCAGACTTTCATTTATAGAGGTGGTAAAGACGTTCCTAATCCTGGTACTAGAGAAGCACAACCAGATAAGGTTACAGGTATTTTAGCGAATGGTGGTTTATTACATACTCCAGAATGGGGTCCAGATGGTAATCCATTTCCAGGATTTGCTCTTGATAGTGTAAAGAACAGTTACGTAAAGAATAATACAACATATGATGCTGTAGTTGAGAATAATATTAGTTATTATCAATCAAGTAGAGTTCTTAATGAATTTGCACTTAAAAATGGTACTTTTGAATTTGGTAACTTAATCCAATTTACATGGTATGTCAAAGTAGAATTTGATAATATCATGTTAACAGTTACTAATATTGATGAATCTATAGGAACTATTGAAGTAGGAAGAACTGTTGATGTAATTAGTGGAAATGGTAGAGGTGAAGTTGCAAAAATTGTTAGAGATGGTAGTAATAATATTACTAGAATATATCTTAGACAAACAAGTGGAACTTTTAATGATCAAGATTTAGTTTTAGGATCAACAGGATTTGGATTTAAAATTAATACAGTCCCTACATTATTACCCAACGGTATTTTTTATATCGATTTTGGTACAGATTCTGATGAATTTGGTCCATTTATTTCAGGAACATATTACTTTGCACCACAAAATATTAAGGTTCAAAGAAATTATTTAATTATTTGGAACCAATCAGATAGCAGTAATGGTATAACTGGTACTCATACTCAAGGACACCCTATGCAGTTTAGCATAACTGCTGATGGTACATTAAATGGTGGTACTCTTTATTACAACAGCACTTCTTTAGATTATCCTGCTGCGGATTATGAGAATGAGTTCCAACCATTATTGATAATGAATGCTGATGAAAATACTAATCGCATTTATTATTTTTGTAAGCATCACAGATATATGTCTGGATATGCTGGAGATGAGGGATATATTACGTTTGAGGCAGAGATCGATGACGACCCATTAGCTAATGATTATTACGTAACTGACTTTTTTGCAACTGGTCCTGATTATTCAAGACATGCTGATGGACATTCCAAGATTGTTGGTATGTCATTTGATGGATATCCTATTTACGGACCTTATGGATATACCTCTACTGGTACTGTTGCTAAAGAAGTATCTGGATTTAGATTTAAAACAACTGGGGAACTTGATGGTGGTAGACCAGAGGTAATTACAGCATCTACAGAAACATTTGTTGTAACTGTTTCTAGTGGTAAGTTCTTATTTGGTGGTACTACTCCACCATTCTTAGATTTGAAGAGAGGGAAAACATATGTCTTCCAGCAAAATGATGCTAGTAATGATAATGAAGCACTACTAATATCATCTACTGAAGATGGTTGGCATGCTGGTGTAGCAGGTACTGCATCGTACGTTTACACTACAGGAGTTAAGTATTACTTAGAAAGTGTAGAAAAAACATATACTGAATACTTAGCTGGATTTGATACAGCTACTGCAAGAGAATTAAGGTTTACAGTACCTTCAAATTCTATCACTGCATTATATACATTTGCTGAAACAACGGCATCTGTTGGTGTAAGAACTGTTCAGGAAGGTTATATTCTTGGTGATGTAGTTCAGGATAATATTTGGGATAATTCATCTACTTGGGATAGTGGTACTGCTTATGCTCAATATGCTACTGTAAGAAACTCATCTGGAATAATTTATGAAGCAACTGCTGCTATTAGTAGTGGTGGATCACAACCTGTACATACAAGTGGCACTACTAGTAATTGGAAATATGTGCAACCTGTTGGAACTTTAGATGAGCATAATGGTAAGTTTGGAGTAACTCCTGAGTATCCAAATGGAACGTATGCTTACTTTATGACAGAGGATGGTGCAGGTACTCCTGTTTTTCCTTATGTTATTGGTCCAAGATTTTACGGAGTTCCTTTATTTGAAGGCGATACACCTCCTGAAGCAAACAATGTATTCCCTGCTGGTGCAGAAGGTGAGGTTGTTTTAAGTACCGATAATCCAGGTACGATTGCTTACGTTAAGATGACCCAAAAGGGTGATAACTATTTTGGTTCTGCAACTGCAAGAATTTTAGGTGGTACAGGAACAGGTGCTACAGGAAGTCCAACAGTTCAAACAATTACGGGTCTTTCACTACTTAGTGGTGGTAGGCAATATGCATCTCCCCCAACATTAATCTTTGAAGGTGGTGGTGGATCTGGTGCAGAAGGTGCTGCTGCGATTGATACTTTAGGTAAGGTTACTTCAATATCTGTTGTAGATAGTGGTGAATATTATCAAGAACCTCCTTACATTTTAATCAATGGTGGTGGAGGTTTAGGTGCAAAAGCAATTGCAACTATTTCTCAAGGTTCTATTAGTTCTATAACAGTTACTGATCAAGGTAAAGGATATACTTCTCAACCATCTGTTATATTCACAAAACTCGTTAATCTTAAACGTAAGACTAGAGCAAGACAGGCATATAACTCAGGTGCAAATTATCTTACTGGTCTTGTTAAGGATATGACTGCATCGGATACAACAGTATTTGTTGATTCTACTGATGCATATCCTGGTTCTGGAAAACTTATTATTAATAAGGAAACTATATCATATACAAGTAAAGCAGCTGGTAAATTCTCTGGTATAACTAGAGGTGTTAATTTTAATTACGACCAGAGAGTTATACTTGATGCTGGACAGAACGCAGAAGATGGTAGTTCAAACTACAAATTCAAGGTAGGTGACCGTGTTATTAGAAGAGTTGAAAATGCTGGTAACAAGATTGCTAAAGTATATGATTGGGATTCTTCTACTAGAGAGTTACTTGTTACATTTGAAGTTGATGAATTAGCATTTATTGATGCTGGTATTCCATCTACAGAAGATGCTATTGTACAGTTTGATGGTGGTGTTGCTGATAGTGCTAATTCAGCATATCAACCACACACTATTCTTGATTTACAAAATAGTGTAATAACAACTTTAACAGTACCTATTTCGACTTTACAGGATAAAGCATTCCAAGATATTTTGCCTACATCAATAGGTGATGGTATTCCTGACTTAGTAAATACATCAACAGATTATGAAAATCAGATACAATTAGATGGTGGTATCTTTAGTTCACTTTACGGTATTGAAGAAACATTGGGTGGTCAGAATACAACTTTATTCCAAGTTGGAGATAGTATTAAAGATGGTGATATACCATTTAAGTATGCGACTATATCAACTGCAGGTGGATTGAGTGATGGTGTAGAACATACTGCACTTACTACATTATATCTTGATAACGCCACTGGTAATGGTGGTAGTTATAACGTTAATGAAATTGTTACTGGTTCTATATCTGGAGTTCAAGGAACAGTTGTTTCTTGGGATACTACAAATCAAATATTGGTTCTTAAAGCAGTAACACCATTTAACACTGGTAATATAAATGTTGGAGTTAATGGTTTACTTTATGAGTTCTCTCACAATTCCAGTATAATTGATTTTATTATTCAAAATCCAGGAACTAACTATAGTGCAATTCCGCTTTTAGAAATACAAGGACTATTATCACCTACAAGTGAAACCAGAAATGCGGAAACGATAAACTGGGGTGGTCCTATGGGTGATATACAGGCAACTGGTACTGCAGTAATGACGATTGCAGGAGACCAAGTTGCATCAATCAATATAACTAATGGTGGTTATGGATATAAGAAAACTATAGATAGTCAGTATTATGATCATCCATATGTTTTATTTACGGATAGTTCTAATAATATACTAGATGGTAAATTTAATAGCACTTCAAGCGGTGCTATAGCACAGGCAGTATTGGGTGGAGAACTCTGCACAGGTACTGGTGGTGCTTCTTATAGAATTAAAAGAATTGAGTATCAAACACAGGTTCGTGCGTAACGACATAAATAAACAAGAGGACAATAGTCACTAGGACATGGCAGCTCTATTAACTGATCAATTTAGGATTTTTTCAGCAAAAAAATTCATTAAGGCACTTGAAGGTCCAGATGCGACTCAATCCGATACGGCAGCTGGTGCCAATCGTGATAGGGTATATCTGTTCATTGGAAGACCACAATCGTGGGATAACGAAAACTCTCCACCGCAAGCGGTAGATTCATTTTCGGAATTCTCTGGATCATATGATGATATGATCTCTCTGAAAAGAGTACTTGCTGCTGATACCGTACAGGTTGTTCGTAGGATTGACTGGGTTTCCCCAGAACAAACTACTGGTGGATTAGGTTTCACCTATGACATGTATCGTCATGATTATTCACCAACTAAAACTGCTGCATCTGGTGCTACTAAACTGTATGATTCTGACTTTTACGTTGTAAACTCTCAGTATCAAGTATATAAGTGCATCTATAACGGAACGTCTCCTAGCGATCCTAACGGAAAACCCTCGACTGTTGAACCTACTGGTACATCTACTTCAATCATTACTACTGGTGATGGTTATAGATGGAAGTACATGTATACTATTCCTGTTGCATCTGTTCTTAAGTTCTTCTCGAACGATTATATGCCAGTTTTCACTAACGCTGCAGTGAAAACTAATGCTGTTGAAGGTGAAATTGATACAGTAGTTATTACTGCTGCAGGTACAGGTTATAATAATGGAACGTATGATAACGTTTCTATCAACGGTGATGGTACTGGTGGTCGTCTTAGCGTTGTTATAGACGGAGGTAAGATTATTTCTGCTACTGTTACTAGTGGTGGTACTGGTTATACTTTTGCTAAAATATCTGTTGATAATATTACAGGTATTGGTACTGGTACTGGTGGGCAGGTTGATGTTATCATTCCACCTCCTGGTGGTCATGGAAGTGATGCAGTGGTTGAAATTGGTGCTTTCAGAACCATGATTAACGCCAAACTATCATATGATGAAGGTGCTGGAGATTTCCCAGTTGATAACGACTACAGAAGAATTGGTTTAATTACCAATCCTCTTAAGTTTGGTACAACTGAGTTGATATCAGACCTTACAGTTTCTGCTACTAAAGCAGTTATATTCTCTCCTACATTCCAAGGTAATTATGTCCCAGATGAAATTATCACTCAAACTAGAGTTGTTGGTGGTGCAAACGTCACTGCTCGTGCGAGAGTTATATCCTGGAACTCGACTACTAAACTATTAAAGTACTATCAAAATGCTGTTGATGGGATTTTCCCAGAAGTTACTGGTACACAAAACGAGTTTGATGGTTCCAACCCTATAAGTGGTGCAACTTCAGGTGCAGCTGGGCAACCAGATGTAAACTTCCCTGCAGTTCCAAACTCATCTTCTAGAACTATTAATAACACCGAATATGACCTCGGTATGAGATTTAATAACGGTTACGCAAAACCAGAGATTAAGTCAAATAGCGGTCAGGTTGTTTACATAGATAATAGAAGATCAATCAGTCGTGCAAACGACCAAGTAGAAGATATTAAAATCGTAATAGAATTCTAAACGAATGGCACAAAATACTAACTTAAACGTCACCCCGTATTACGACGACTTTGATAAAAGTAAAAACTTTTATCGAGTGCTGTTCCGACCTGGATTTCCTATACAGGCAAGAGAACTATCCACGATGCAAAGCATCATGCAAAATCAGGTTGAGAACATTGGTTCTCATACCTTTAAAGATGGTGCAATGGTCATACCAGGTCAGGTTGGTTATGACTTAAATGTTGACTGTATCATGCTTCAAGAAAGTTTTCTTGGTGCTGATGTTGAGAATTATCGTAGTCAACTTACAGGTAAAATTATTACAGGTTTGACTTCTGGTGTTAAAGCCAAAGTCCTTTATAGTATATCTGCTGCTGAATCTGACAAAAGCTACATTACAATATATGTAAAGTATATTGAATCTGGTGGTGCTGCATTAAATCAAGATACATTTTCAAATAATGAACAGTTAATTACTGAAAGTGAAATTACTTTTGGAACTACTTTGATTGAAGTTGGTTCACCATTTGCACAGTTGTTACCTACTGCAGCAATTCAAACAGGATCTGTTGCTTATGTACAATCTGGTGTATACTTTATTAGAGGGTTCTTTGTAGACGTACCCTATCAATATATCCTTCTTGATCAATATGGAACTTCACCAAAATATAGAATTGGACTTGAAATCCTCGAGTCAATTGTTACCCCAGAAGATGACCTTAGCCTCAATGATAACGCTGCAGGAACATCTAATTATGCTGCTCCTGGTGCTCATAGGTTCAGAGTAACAACAAACTTAATTAAAAAATTACTTACAGATGATGCTGATAAGGACTTTATAGAATTACTAAGACTTAATGGTAATAAGGTTGAGAAGATTGTTGATCGTAGTGCTTACGATGAATTAGAGAAAAGTCTTGCCTTAAGAACATTTGAAGAAAATGGTGACTATGTTGTAAAAGATTTCCAAATCAGTATGAGGGAAAACCTCAATGATGGATTTAATAATGGTGTTTATTCCATTGGAGATATTACAAGTGGTGGTGCAACTGCTACTGAATCTAATTACTCTGTTGAAATTGGACCTGGTATTGCGTATGTAAGGGGTTATAGAGTTAAGACTACAGCACCAACCTACATTGACTTAATAAAACCAAGAGAAACGGATTCTGCACAGAACACTAACATAGCATTTGAACTTGGAAACTGGTCTACTATAGAAAACCTATTTGGTTTCCCTAATGTTGCTGGATCTACAATTACTAATGCATATCAAACTTTAGAATTACGTGATACTTTAACAGCAAGTGCTGGAACTGCTGCTGGTAATCTTATTGGTTATGCTAGAGTTGCTTCATGTGAATATGTAAGTAATCCAGATACGACATTTGGTAATACTGATGACAGGTATAAATTAAATCTGTTTGATGTACAAATGGTAACTACAATTCAGTTGAATTCTGCTAAGACTATTGCTCAAGGATCAATAGTTGTTGGTGCAACAACTGGTGCAAGAGGTTATTTAATTGATGCTGTAACTGCAGCAACTCATATAAACTTGTATCAAGTAGAAGGAACATTTGCTGCTAGTGAGTATTTACTTTTAGATGGTGAACAATTAGATACGATTACTAATGTTCACACATACAAATATTCAGATACCAGACAGATTGTTGGTAAAGATGAAGGTACTACTGCTGTAGAATTTACTTGTGATGTTCGTTTAGAAGATGCACTATTCCTTCAAGGTGCTACATTTACCTATGATGCGACTGGTGGTTCTGAAAAGATTACTGGTTTAAATTCTAATTTTGCATCTGATTTAAGACCAGGTGATAGAATTTACTTCTCTGAGACTAAGTATGTTGATGTTGATTTTGTAGATCCTACTAACTTAGCATCTTCAAACGTATCTACAATATTCAACTATCAAGCTCAAACTGTTAATGTTACTCCTGGTGCTGGTGGTGCTGCTCCTACTGCAGGAACTTATACTGTAATGGTAAGATATAGATCTAAATTAAATCAAACTGAAAATGCAGATCTATTCAGTGCTCTAACTAAACCATATGTTAAGAGTATTTCTGATGAATCTATGGTTTGTAGAAGAACCTTTGATGCTCAAACTGTTGCATCAAGTTCTATCTCCATAACCCTTCCTGAAAATGAGCAGTTTGAACCAATAACAGATCAGAATTATACTATTACTGTACTCGGTAGTACTAACGGTACTTATCCTGCTGGTGATCAAATACCTATTGATATAGCAAACTCTGGTGCTTTAGGATATACTTCTTTCACATCTTCTGAAAGAACTACTATTCAGATAGATAACCTAACAAATATATCATCTGTTAAGGTAACAGCAACAATTTCTAAGAACGTAACGCAGAGAAAGACAAAGGCGTTACAGAAAATGTTTATCTTAAAAGTCAATAAGACTACTAAGAATTTAGATAAGATAAATTACGGTTTAACATATTCAAACTTATATGGAACAAGAATACAAGATAAAGATGTATCTCTTGGTCTAGTAGATTCTTATAAAGTTCATGCTGTGTATGAATCATTAGATGATAGTGATCCAGTAATACCATCTGTTACTTTAGTTGAACCTACATTCTTTGCTGTAGGAACAGTTGTAACTGGTAGAACTTCCAAAGCAAGGGCAACAGTAGTTGATTTTAACTCAAGTACTTTAAAACTAACAATCGTTTATCTATCTGGTGCATTCACATCTGGTGAAACTGTTAATGGTTTCAATACTGCAGGTGCTGCTATTAGTGGAATTATCAATGATTCTGTTGGATCTGTTGTAGCAGGTTCTAAAGTAATTACAGATCGATATATTGTAGATAATGGTCAAACACCATTCATGTATACTTGTGCTAGATTAACTAGAAAGAAAGGATTTGTTCAACCAATTAGAAAGTTAAAAGTCGTTATAGATTACTATAGTCATTCTGCTACTGGAGATTACTTTGGTGGTCAGTCTTACTTAGAAACTGATTATAAGAATATCAATATATTTGAGAATAGGTTTATGGCTGACTTCTTGGACTTCCGTCCAGGTGTCAAGAACTTATATACTGGAACAGGAACCGTTGCTTCACCAGCATATGTAAACTGTTCTACGTTTGACTTTAAGTCAAGAGTATTTCCAACTTCAGGTACTCCTGCTGCTACATTATTTGATATACCAAAACTCAATAGCAACTTTAAGTGTGACTTTGATTGGTATCTTGCTAGAATTGATAAACTATATTTACTACCTAATGGTAAATTCCAAATCATTAAAGGTAAGTCTTCAGAAAATCCTTCTGAACCAGATAACCTTAATGATGGTATGCTCTTAGGAATATTAAGACATGCACCATATGGATTTAATCCAAATAAAGATGTATCTATAGCTAAATCTGATCATAAGAGATTTACTATGAGAGACATTGGTGCTCTAGAAAAACGTCTTGATCAGGTTGAATATTTTACATCTCTCAATATGTTGGAGACAGATACCTTCAACATTGAAGTTACTGATGCTTCTGGTAAGAACCGTTTGAAGAATGGTTTCCTTGTAGATGATTTTACAGATCATTCAAAATCAAACCTCAAATCAGAAGATTGGGGTGCATCTCTAGACTTTAGGGAAGGTGTTGCACGTCCATCTCACTTCACAACAAACGTTTCATTGATTATTAATGAAACATTATCTCAAAATTATCAGAAGACTGGTCCTGTTGTTACCCTTCCATATACAGAAGAAGCATTAATAACACAACCATATGCATCTAGGACTGAAAACGTTAACCCATTTAACGTCTTTACATACATCGGACGTATTGATTTAACTCCAGCATCAGATGACTGGGTTGATACTAATAGATTACCTGAAGCTGTTCAAAGTATAGAAGGTGACTTTAGAGATACAACAGAAAGATTGAATACAGATCAAAATGGATTTGCTGGAACTCAGTGGGGTTCATGGGAAACTACATGGACAGGATCGGGAACGAGAGAATCATTAGGAAGAAGAAATACAAGTAGACGTAGTGATTGGGGTGGTGGACTTGCAGTTGATGAAACTACAAGAATAACCGTACCTTCTAGACAGACAAGAGCTGGTGTTAGAACAAGAGTTGTACCCAGAATTGATAGAATTTCTCAAGGAGATACAGTTGTTTCTAGAACATCTACACCTTGGATCCGTTCCAGAAACATTGATGTTAGTGTTGTACGTATGAAGCCTAGAACTTCATTCTTCTCATTCTTTGATGGACAATCAGTTAATGACTACTTCACACCTAAGATTATTGAACTTATTAAGGATAGTACAACTGATGCTAGAACAAACTCAACACCATTTGTTGTTGGTGAAACAGTAACAGGTCTTACTAGTGGATGCAAATTGAAAGTTGCAGCTCCTGATGACTACTACAAATTCAATCCATATGATGATACTGAATTAGCAAGTTCTTATTCTTCTACTACAGCATTCTTAAATATTGATACTGTATCACTTGCTGCACAAGCAACAGGTACTTACTACGGTAACATGCAAGTTGGTGAAGTATTATTAGGTACTTCTGGTGCTAGAGCAGTAGTTAGAGATCGTAGATTTATTACTGACAGAAGAGGACAATATAGAGGAAGTTTATTCATTCCACCAGCAAATGTAGATACAAACCCACGTTGGGCAACTGGTACTAGAGTTCTTAGATTTACAACAAGTGCTACAGATTCTAGAACAGGGGGAACTGTTTCATCATCTGCACAAGCAGATTATCAAGCAACAGGTACTCTTGAAACTATTCAAGAAAATATACTTGCTGTAAGAAATGCTGATGTTGTTACTGACACTGTAACTCAAACTGAAAGTAGAAATACAGTCAGAACAGAAACACGTCAGGTTGGTTGGTATGACCCTCTTGCACAGTCCTTTATTATTGACGAGGAAGGTGGTTCATATGTAACTTCAGTTGATGTTTACTTTAATGCTAAGGATGCTAATATTCCTATTTCCATGCAGATACGTTCTATGGAAAATGGATATCCAACTACATCAATTTTACCATTTTCTGATACTACATTAAATCCTGATAATATTCAAATCTCTGAGACAGGTTCTATTGCTACGAAGTTTACCTTCCAAGCACCAGTTTATATACCACAGTCTCAAGAACATTGTTTCGTTCTCTTATCAGACTCTAACTCTTATCAAGTTTGGATTTCTAGGATGGGTGAATTGGATATTACTGGAGATAGAACTATATCTGAACAACCTTATGCTGGTGTTCTGTTTAAATCACAGAACGCATCAACATGGACTGCTGATCAGTATGAGGACATGAAGTTTATTGTTAACAGAGCAGTCTTTAATACTAGCGTTAATTCACAATTAGTTTTAAACAATGCTTCATTAGATAGGGGTAATGGAGGACAAGTAGTTCTTCAAACAGATGCTATACAAACATTCCAACCAGAATTGCAGTTGGTAATGAATGCTAACAACCTTCCATATACAGTTGGATCTAGACTTTATCAGAAGACTACTAATGCTGAAGGTACAGTTACTTCAGTTGGATCTAGTGGATCTGCAGTTCTCTTAACTATTAATGATATTTCAGGTACTTGGGCTGCTGGTTCTAATACTGGTGGTGTTATTTCCAATAGAGTTGTTTCATCCAAAGCACTTGCTACTATGGTAGTAACTGGTGCATCAGGTGACTTCACGGTTGGAGAAACAATCACTGGTAACTCAGCTACTGCTCCTACTGCAGAAGTTGTTACTTGGACTGCTGGTACAAATACACTTACACTTAAGTATGTTTCTACTGACTTTACTGCATCTACTGAAACTATTACTGGTGCTCTATCCTCAAAAACTGCAACTGTGGGTTCTATAACTTATAGTGGTGATACTATCGTTGCTTCTGCAGTTGCTGATGCTTTCGTAGGAACTTCACCAACATATACAAGTTCTCAAAGAAAGATTAGAGTATTCCATTCTAACCATGCTATGCATGATTTAGATAACAACGTCATTATCTCTGGTATAGAATCTGAAGTTACACCAACATATTTAACATCTGCAATTGCTGCAGGTGATACCAGTTTACAGGTTAATGATGCTAGTGCGTTCCATAAGATTATTAATGGAGTTGCAATAAGTGCATCTAACGTTGCATACATTAAGATCAATGATGAGATTATGTCTTACAGTGCCATTAGTAATGACGGTAAAACAATTACTGTTTATGAAAGAGGTGTATCAGGAACTGCTGTAACACAAGCAGACGAATCTATTGTTGAATGTTACAACTTAGATGGTATACCATTGACAGAACTTAATAAGACACATACAGCATTACAAACACCAACCCTAGATTCATATGATCTAGTAACGACTTCTATTGCTATACAAGGAATTAAGTCAGGTGGATCTTCGATACTTGCTTCTCAGAATATACAGTATGAATATGTAACACCTTCTGTTCAAAAGGTTCTATTACCTAATACGGATATGACAGGTAGGGTTAATTCAATTAGTGGAACTTCTATTAATAATGGTGTTACTCTAAGTCAGAATTCATTCAGTAATAATGGTAAGTTCTATGATGTTCTGATTAATCGTAGTAATGAGTTCATAAGTCCTCAATTAATATGTTCAAATATTAATGAATCAACAGAATTGGGTGGTGCGAAATCATTTAGATTAGATTTAAATCTAACAAGTACTGATAGCAACGTTTCACCAATTATTGATACTGATAGAATGTCTATTATCTTGACATCTAATAGGATTAATAATCCAAGTAATGTAGATTCTGCTAAGTTACCAGTTGGTGATGAGCATGAAGCTGCTTATATAACTAAGATTGCTGATCTAACAAATCCATCTTCATCTATCAAACTAATATTTTCGGGATACCGTCCACCAGATACACTTATTAAACCTCTATATAGAGTATTGCCATCTGGATCAACTGACTCCATTGAGAAATATGGATTTGAGTTCTTCCCAACTAATGATGCAACTATTCCAAACACAACAGAATTGGAAGAGTATAGGGAATATGATTATGAGGTTTCTGGATTAGACTTCACACAATATCAAATTAAGGTATTGTTTGTGTCTGCTAACCAAGCATCTATCCCAAGAATAAGTGACCTAAGAGCGATTGCACTTGCTATCTAATGAAACAACCAATTGAAAATCATGATGGGTGGTGGAAAGACACCACCACTGGTGCTATTCAATCTGCCGATACTAAGGCATATGAAAAATATATGAAGATGTATAAGGCAGATCGGAATAAAGAAGAAGAATATCAGGCTTTACAAAATGATGTTTCTACGCTAAAATCTGATATGGGTGAGATAAAAGCCCTCTTAACCCAGTTAGCTAACAAAGAAAGGACTTAATTATGCCAACGACTACTGCATCAATAGATGCCCCTGCTACACCTAATGTACCTACTACACCAGTTTCAGAAACTGGAACTCCTGTAGAAAAGGTATCTCAGGATGAGATGCTCAAGAATTTTCAAGATAGATTAAAAAATATCCTTAATGAGAATAAGCAGATTTCAGACAAACTTAAAGAAAATGAAATTATAGCACTTAAATTACAAGGTGCTATAGAAGCATTAACTTATTATAATCCACAAGAAGAAACGGTGGATAACGTTACAACTGAAGAATAATTAAAGGGGGATTAAGTTCCCCCTTTTTAATGACATAAATAACTGAGAAGCATGTTTTATAGAGTTGTTCCAATAAAATGGCAAATAGAATACAGTTAAGACGAGGTGGTGCTCAGGAATGGGCAAACTCAAACCCTACATTGGCACAAGGTGAATTAGGGATAGAATTAGACACAGGCCGATTTAAACTTGGCGATGGTGTTTCAGCATGGAACTCTTTGAGATACGAGAGACCAGTTGAATCAACATCTAATACAGCAAATACGTTAGTACAGAGAGACGCAGACGGCAATTTTTCTGCTGGTACTATAACGTCAACTCTAATTGGTAACGCTTCAACTGCTACACGTCTTGCTTCAACTAGACAAATTCAACTCTCTGGGGATGTACAATCATCTGGTGTATTCGATGGTTCTGCAAACCTAACATTAAACTCAGCATTAGGTTTAGTATCAACACTACCTCATTATGATGGTACTGCAACACCTACAGGTACATATACAAAACTTACTGTAGATGCAAAGGGTAGAATTACTAATGCTACAAACCCAACAACTCTTGC
>Ga0098037_1000394_pt1 | contig 23311 bp, 17 predicted proteins | sample 5_EtaG_FD_75050 | JGI IMG/M metagenome (GOLD analysis project Ga0098037, IMG submission 75050) | Marine viral communities from the Subarctic Pacific Ocean - 5_ETSP_OMZ_AT15132 metaG | ecosystem: Environmental > Aquatic > Marine > Oceanic | place: Pacific Ocean | collected 2015-01-08 | reverse complement strand
CAACTATGATTAAAAAAGTTATATCCATGCAAGAATATGTAAATGATGTTTATACTCGTATTCACGAATTTAACTACGTTGATAATAACGTAGATCACACAAACGTCCCACAATTTGTATCAAACTACAAGGAGGATTACAATGTATAGTAGTGAAACATTCGGAAGACTTTTCTGGGTAGATGATAACAATGATTTCAAATCATGCCCACAAAATATAGACGGAACAGGCGATTTTGACGTTGAAGATTATGTATCAGAGTGGCAAGATTGGGAGGGAGTTAATTATGAATTACTCTTTAATATTCATCAGTCATGTGTACTTAACAAGAACAATTACGCTGGTTCATTAACTATCAATGGGGTGTAATATTTCACCTAAATGTGGATAGTCGCCCCGATTTTTTTCACTCATTAACACTATGCCAGAGGTAATTATCACCCCTGATATACATACAACAGAGCAAATTTCACCTATGCCAGTATATCGAGATTACAAAATCACTATTAATTTGAATGAATTAGTAGAGCATACTATCCCACTATGTGATGTTAGACATCCTGACCATTGTTTAACATCAGAGCAGATAGATGAACTTTCCCATGATCTACGAGGATCACTAGATTTCACCCCTATTTTTAATCAAGCAAAGGAGATTATCTCTGAATATGTTAAAAAGAGTGGTGCAGATCTGCCAGTGAATAATGTTAATTACTCGACAGATTTGCACTACAATTAATGTCTCACCCTATCCTAATCCCTTGGAACATATTAACAACTGGATTTGATAGTTATGCCCACCAATTTAACAACAACGACACTATGACTTACCTTGATTTGTTAACAGAACTTGAAAATCTTCCTGAAGAAGAGTTACTTAAGAACGTGCAAGTTTATGATGAAGATGTTAACGACTATTCAAATGTTAGGCGAATAATTAACAAGAATGGTACTACAAATCTAATCATCTAAATATCATTTTACCCTGTTAATATGAAGTACAGAGAGTTTATCAAGGGGCAAAAGATCAGATGGAAAGATAACATCGGAGAGGTGAATTTCATCGACAAATTGTATATAACTATGACATTACGTAGATGGAATAAACATCCTGATATTGCAAAACATAGTTGTTATCCATATAATGAAGTTAACCTCTTAGTTAATAACATTTACTGGAATGAATTAGAGTTGTTAAATGTTGCGGAAGAGGAGACAAATGTAGTCTCTATGTATAAATCACAAGAGGGAAGATATGGAGATGTTCAATGATAAATAACGAGAACAAAGAGTATGACTTAAATGTTACTCACGGAGAACAATTAGATAGGGTATTCTTAACACTTAAGGAGTTAATCATTCTTAAGTGGGAGTATATCAGAAAACATAGATTATGGGTCACTAAATGATACTTTTCCACAGTTAATCTGTATTTTGTGGAAAACATTTAAATGGTTAAATAAATCTAGTTGAGTGTTACTTACCTTGTGGAAATCCCTGTGGAAAATGTACTCTTAGCACGTAATCTACCGACTGTCAATGTATATGAGAAAATCGCAATATTCTTGACAAATTATCATAAATCGCTTATAATTAACCTTGTGAGAGGTTAAACAATCGTATGACAAATGCAGTATCTAATTGAAGATGAACAGAACAAATTGCATGGGACATTTGAGTCAGTAACTGACCTCGAATTATACATGGACGGTGTTAGAAACTCTAGGGGAGATAGGTATAAAGAATTACCTAGATTTTCCTGTTTTGATTATATCAAGTCAATTGGATGGCATATGACAATCAAGGACAGTTGACAAACTGGCACAGGCAATGTATTCAATAGGGGGTGTATGTACTATAATAAGTGTATACCAAACAAAGGATCATTACTAAATGAAACTAACTCCAATTGCTGCTAATCAGACTGAACTAACTATCAACGACGGAACTCAAATCTTCTTCAGTTATAGAACACCAGTTGCAGCATATTGCCCAGACAAAGGTTATATCAGAACATCTAAATTCTGGTCAGTAACTACATCTAGGCACATCAATAAGTGGTTAGGAAGTATTACAAATGTAACTGAAATTGACCAATCAGTTCTTGACAATCTAGCAGCATAATGTTAGAATGGGAGTGTTAACCAAGCACTCCCTTTTTAATGCCTATGTGATACATAAGACAGTTAATCAATGTACTAAATGTAAAGAACTCCGCCCAAATCGCAGTCATATCGGGGGTTCTCGGTTCATGATGGGGCCCTTATATTAAAAAGCAAACTACCCTAACCTACAAAGGTTCCCAAACGCAAGTGATATATAATAATTTTTAAAAAAAAATCTCAGGAAAAAAACCATGACCCCAACCTTTCGCCAAGACACCCAAGATAATCGCACATGGGTATTAGAGCAGTTAATTAAGTATGAAGGAGGTCTTGATAACCGAATGTATGAGTGTGCTACTAATTGTGTAAGTTGGAATATTATAAATGATGTTAAGGATGTTATTAAGACTTGGGAAGATCACAAAACTCAGTATCCTTCTACCATCCCGATTAGCAATCGCTTATGAAAATTGAATATGTCAAAAAGATTTACATTACAGATCCAAGAAGACGAGTATGGTGATCCTCTTATTTACTTACCTCATGAGGTAATAGAAGAATTAGACTGGACAACAGGAGATACTTTAGAGTATAATACAGACAATAACGCTTTTAATCTAAAACGAGATGGGTAAATTAAAAGAGAAAGTAATGGAGAATGATATCTCTAAAGCATTATTATCAATAAATGATGTGTTAATGGCACTTGGTAAACGTATTGAAGCATTAGAGACGTATGTTTCTGAGATGCCTACTCCTGATAAAACATACTATCAACCAAAAGGGTATAAAGATTACTTAAATATTAAGGGGAACTATGATGAGATATATCGTAGAATAACCGAATTAGAAGTCTCTACAGAGGAAAAGATAGATGGGATGCAATCTTAATAACGATAGTGATACAGATAGTTGTATTAGGTATCAAGCACCATCTGGATCAGGAGGTGTTACTACAGAGTTTACTGAGTACCCAACACATGTATCACGAACAGGGAATTATAATATTTTAAACAGAGAAGGTATTGCAGTAATGTATCCTTCTATAGAGGCATATACTTCAGGAACATACTTTCCTACTAGTGCTAATTGTGGAAAACCAACTCGACCTGCACAATATGATAGTGATTATGTATTTGTATATGATAACTACCCTACTGGGTTATCTTATGACATGGGTGTATCAGATGCTTATTTTTGCTATTTGTATGACACTTCTGATGATCAGGGCATAATAGGTACTCCTTGTTATCATATTGAGGATGAAACGTCTACTACGAGCAACAATGATGGTTCTCCAGGTGGAGGTGTGGCATATTCTAGTGAGTGTTCTCCTTGTAGTGGATTTACGTGTGCCCCCGCAAGCACCACATTAACTTACAGTACTGGGAAGAATGGACTTGAACCTGCTCTAGGAGACGATCCAGAGTGCCCTCATCCGAATGTATGGGGAATTGGTACCTCAAGTAATAAATTGATGTTCTCGTACGATAGTTTATCGACTACTCAACCTGATGGGGTATCTGATTTTAGTCTATCTTATGATGGTGTAACCTATACTGATGTGTGGCAAGAAGACCAAGCGGTATCCACACCTTATACAACTACTCAAAACCCTCCATACCAGAGTGGCGACGAAACGTTCGATGACTTTCAGATCTTTGATTTAAACAGTGGTACTCAAACTGGGTTTAGAGTTAAGGCAAGAGTTAAGGCAGTATTTGATGATAGCGGTTCATCCACAGTATTCACAGGTACTTCATGGGAAATATTAGAGATATTATCACCTGGTGCCAATTATACAGTTGGTACTGTATTTCCTTTATCATATGTACATACCCTTCCTGATAACTCAACTGCTACATTGACCGTTAATTTAAAGATAACTGCCGTTGCCCCACAACCAACTGTAACAGGTCAAACCAATTTTGACGTTCTATTAATAGGTGATACCATTAATGGGCATACTATAACATATGTTTGGCATAGTGATCTGGATAATTTTCCGTATCATATAATATACGTCAATGGAAGTGGTAGTAATTTTACTAAGGATACACAATATACATCTAATAGAGGTAATGTAATTACTGCAAAAGCAGGAAAAGGTATAGCAGATAGAGCAGCGTTGGTTGGAATGTATGAATTTCTAGAAAAATCAACGCAATATGTTACTGTAGACGTAGATAAGAACGCACCAGACATCTTTAATCTGTTACAACAACCAGAAGTAACAGTAACACTTACAAATGGAATAGTTACTAATCTTACTATAGTCAGTGGAGGATCTGGATGGGCTAGTTATAACCGTACTCCCAAAGTTATGATATCACCCCCGTCGGTCTCCACAGGTACTCAAGCAACTTGTAAGGCAGAATTTACTGGTGGAGTGCTAACTGCTATAAAAGTAGACATACCTGGTAGTGGATATTCATCTACAAACCTTCCACAGGTTTATATAACTAACGTTCATAAGGAAACGACTACTGTTTTAGAGAATGATGCGTATATTCCCGATGAATTTGAGAAATTTAAGAAGGATATTTACGATAATATACCTGGATTAGACTTTCAAGCGGATGATTTAGCGAAATTAGAGACCACACACATGTCTCAACCCGAAAAAACCATTGTAAATGACTTTGATCCGTCCTATAAAGTGAAATTAGACACTAATAGGAACAGAATTGACAAATTACCGCAACGAAAATACGCAAAAAACAGGACTCAGCACTTATATGAGAAGACTGATGTCAAACATACCTTAGATAGCATTAAAGACATTGAAGAATTACCTAATTCTTACCTTGATTTGATGCAAAAGAACCAAATTGATGATAATAGAGCGTATCGAAGGAAGGATATTTCCGATATTACGCAGGAAACCGTACCTGATGTCACAGTTCACCGTGAAAGTTTCGTAGAGACCGTACAAGGAACCATGTCTAATCTTCCTTACTCCTCACAATACACCAAATACCTAATGAGGCAGTACAGACCCGATACGAGAAGTGTTATAGATATAAATGTAACGCTATCTTGCACTCCTGTTAACGCAGGTTGTTCACATTTTGCTTGTAGTGCCCCTGCAGGTTCTACTGGTGGCACGACTGATAACGGAAATGGTACTTCAACTACCACATCTTATGCAATGTCGGGTCTAATGGGTGATGGTTGTAAGTCATGGACTGCAACTGGTACCATGAAAATGTGGAATGAGTATACCAATCAACGGAATACTTGGAAAAGTGCAGTTAACGAAAACGGAAATCCCTATAATCCTTAAAAATGTCATCTCCAGCAGCAATTTATGGCGGTATGTGTAGTGGACATGGTGCTGGAATGTGTTCTTCACATCATCCAGGTTTAGGTGGTGGTGTTCTTGGTGGGTGTCCTCACGCTCCTACTGCACCACAGATAGTGCCAAAACCCGTAGCAGCGATGAATGCTACTACACTTTGGCCACCTTTAGTATTAGGTCCAGTTATGGCCTTTTCAAATGTGGTAATTAATGGTAGTATACCTATACGGGATCAAGATATTATCACTCCTCATCCTACTCCTAGTGTACATAGTACATCATCTGTAGGATTTAAGTGTTTCTTTACCACAACAACCCCTGCTTGGCATTGTACAATCGGTGTTGCTGCTGGAAGAGAACTTGCTACTGGACATTCAAGGAAGTTGTATGCAACAACTAAGACTGTTTGGATCAATGGTATGAGGGCAGGTAAGGTAGGTGATTTACTAGGAGATGCTACTCCCGCATTCCCTTGTACATCCGTTGTAGCAAAAGGGAGTATTAATGTATTCGTTGGAATTTAATTATGGCAACTAGAACTGGGGTTAACGGAAACGTATTTGTTGAAGCAATACCCAAAAAATCCCGTCAAGGGCAAGGTAAGCATACAAAATACGGTGCTACATCTCGTAATCACGCAAAAAAGAGGAGTAGAGGTCAAGGAAAATGAGTTTACGTGAAGCAACTGCTGAAAATCATAAAAATGCGGAAAAACAACCGTTTGTAGGCATTATGTTTGGTGGAAAACTGCCAGATGAGGTATATGCCATATATTTGTGGAATTTATATCTACAATATGAAACTTTAGAGACATTTGCTCATGAAGCTGGCGTTCTTAATACAGATGAACTAGCGGAATTGTATAGAGCACCTAAAATTAAAGAAGATTATAAGGAACTGTGGCATAGAGCTACACCTCCACCTACTCTTCAGACTACTTTAGACTTTAAAAAGCATCTTCAGGGGATATCTGGTGATCCAAAGGCACTTATGGCACATTGTTACACTCGTCACATGGGTGATTTAAGTGGTGGACAAATGTTAAAGGCGAGAGTACCTGGTTCTGCTAGAATGTATGACTTTGATGATACGGATACTTTAAAAGGAAAAATCCGTGAAAAACTCAGTGATGATCTTGAAGATGAGGTAAAAATCGCATATGATTTTGCTACTAAGATGTTTGCGGAGATGTTGATGTATCTTCCACCAGAATTGAATAAACCTTCAACTCCACCTCCAGTAAATAAAGTAAATTCAGAAAGAATTGCGGATGGTGACGTTTCTTGGGAGGAAGAAGAGTAAATTATGACAGTTGAAATGTTTAATCCTCGGTGGTATTACCGAGGAGATGTGAACCCTGAAGGTCAAAAACAAATTAAGGATTTATTTGAGAAATACTTAGAAGATCCTCGATATTTCAGTAAACCCGAAAGTTGGGAATGTACTTGTTCAAGTTCTTGGGAAAGACCTGAAAATGAGGAACTTCCTTGGATTCAATGGTTAGAAGTATTAAAACCCCAATTGAATGAATTTGTAGAGGAAATGAAACCTAAAACGGATATTCAGATAATTCCTCAACAAGCTTGGGCAAATCATTACAATACTGGTCATTATCAAGAATACCATAAACATAGTGGTGTTTCTACTAATATTAGTGTTGTTTACTTTTATGATATTCCCGAAGACGATTGTGGGTTCAGATTTAATAATGATGAGTTCTACGAATACGATGGTTCTGGGTTAGATGCTCTTTTTGAACTTCCTGTAGGGTTTTATGTAACACCAAAGGATATTAAGACTGGTAGTGTTGTAATATTCCCCTCTCATTATGCTCATTCTGTAGTTCCTAACAGGTCAAATAACAGAAGAACTACGATGTCTGCCAATATATTTGTAATTCCCCAAAATCCAGCATAAATAATAATTGCAAGGGGTTTTTATGGTTAAATGGCATTCAAAGAGGTTACAGGTAAGGATTTAAAGTTATCTCGTAGCTTTAAAGACATAAACCTTAGTATGGGGAGCAATCCTTTTACTAAGGATGTTTCTGTGGTCAAAAATAATAATGCTATAAAACAATCCATACGGAATTTAGTTCTGACTTCTCCTGGTGAAAAATTATTTCAACCTTGGTTGGGGTGTAGAGTAAAAGAGATGCTCTTTGAGCCTCTAGACATGTTTACAGCTCAAAGTATTCAAGATGAGATAATAAATACCATTAACCAACATGATGAGCGTATACAATTACAAAGTGTAGAAGTTATCCCGAATTTTGGGAATGATAGATTGAATATCAGTATCGAATATAAAATTGTAGGTATACCAATAGTTGAGACAGTCGATTTCGTACTACAGAGACCTGAATAATGCAACCGAATAATTTAACAGCATTAGATTTTGAAGATGTTAAAGCTTCCATTAAATCTTATCTTAGAACTAGAAATGAGTTCTCCGATTATGATTTTGAAGGGTCTGCTTTATCTTATCTGGTAGACACTTTAGCATATAACACATATTATACCGCATTTAACGCTAATATGGCGATGAATGAGGCATTTTTGCCGTCTGCTACAGTAAGGGACAATGTTGTTAATATTGCCAAACTTTTAAATTATGTTCCTAGATCAATACTTGCTTCTAAGGCGTGTTTAACGTTCTCTGTACAGACACAACAGACAAATGGAGCATATCCATCAACTGTTACCTTAGCGAAAGGTCCAGTGTCATCTGGGGGTAACTTTATTTGGAATATTCTTGCATCAAAGACAGCAGAAGTTAATACTACAACAGGTATTGCGTTATTTGACAATGTTGAGGTAAAAGAGGGATCTATTATCAATTATGAGTATGTTGTTAATACATTCCAAACACAGAATTTTATAGTACCATCAGAAGACGTTGATATTAATACTTTAGTTGTTAAAGTCAAGGCAAACGAAACTTCTACAACATCTGACCTTTATAATAAGGTAGATACAGTTACTAATTTAACTGGTACTACAAGGGTGTATTTCCTTGCTGAAGGTGAGGATATGAGATATGAATTGAGATTTGGTGATGATAGTGTAGGTAGAAAACTTAAAGATGGTGAGGTTATCGAATTAGAATATTTGGTAACTTCAGGAACCGAAGCAAATGAAATTAATAGTTTTGATTATATTGGTAATATAACTGATAATTTGGGAATTACATATTCTACAGGAAATATAACAGTAGGTATCAAGCAAAAATCTCAATTGGGTGAAATTGCTGAAACTATAGAATCTATCAAGTATAATGCTCCAAGATATTACTCTTCTCAGTATAGAGCAGTAACAGCACAAGATTATGCTGTTATTACTAAAAACATCTATTCTAATGCAGATAGTGTTATTGCTTATGGTGGAGATGCATTACAACCCCCAATTTACGGTAAGGTTTACGTTGCAGTAAAAACTAAGACTGGATCTTTACTTAATGATGCAACTAAAAAGAGTATTGCTGCAGATCTTAGAAAATATGCGATGGCATCTATCGATCCTGTAATTATTGACCCAGATGATCTATACATCTATCCAAAACTATTTGTTTTATACGATACTGGTGTTACAAACAATACTTCCCAAATAAAGACCGATATTCAATCAGCAATTAATGATTGGGCAACTCAAACACAAATCAATAACTTTAACTCGACATTTAAGAGTCAGCAATTCCAGAAAGCAGTTACTTTAGCAAATAAGGCAATTAGTGACGTTTCTCTTCAGTTGACTATTCTAAAATACATTAAACCAATCACCAACCAGACAAATACTTATTGTGTATCTACTGGTTCTAGTCTTTATAATAGTGCTCCAAGTAATACAGACGGAACATCATGTAAGAAAGAACCTGTAATCCTCTCAGGAACCTTTAGAACTGCCGATAGACCAGGAATTGATCAACAGTTTGAAGATGATGGTTTTGGTAAACTCAGGACGTTCTACAACACAGGTAATAAGAAAGTCTATACTAATAATTCTGCTGGTACTGTAAATTATGATACTGGTGAAATTTGTATTGGACCAATTACTGCTGTAGGTGCTGGAGACGATGTTCCACTCACAACTAACTTAAATCTTACTGATAGTGTAACAGGAACAGGATCTGTTATTGATACTGGTCTTTTAGCGACTGATTTATCAATTCCAGTTCTATTCATACCATCAAACATATCAGCAATCCCTGCATCAACTCCTGGCACTATTCTTAGTATCGTAAGTCCAGAGGTTACTGTAGCCGCTATTGGCACACCACCACCTTCCACTATACCACTAAATAGTTTGACACCAACAGTCTTCGCTCAACCACCTACTATTATCGTGGTCGATGCTATAACCAACACTGGTTCACTAACCACTTCGAGTTGTTTCTAAGTTAGATGACAAATATCAATAAGGTTTCTCAGGCAATTAATGCCCAAACACCTGAGTTTATCAGGAGTGACTATAAACTATTCAACAAATTTGTTGAATATTACTATAGATCACAAGAAAAAACGGGTTTAGGTCAGAATTTACTTAACAATTTTCTTCAATATCTGGATATTGATAAGTTGGATATTAGTATCCTTGATGGTGCGACTAAGGTAGTAGAAGATGTAAAAGCAACTGATGAAACGATAGTAGTAGAAACAATTGATGCATTCTTAGAGAAGAATGGATCAGTAATGATAGGCGATGAGGTAATATATTACGAGAAAACGACTTCTGCTCCAAATATAGCATTAAGTCCAGGTATTTCATATGATCAGGTAAAATTAAAGTGGACTGGTCTTGCAAATCCACTTAAATCTTTTGATGGCACAACTACATCATTCCCATTAACTTCACAGAACAATCCAGTTGCTCCTCCTTCTGCACAACACTTGATTGTTAGTGTTTATGGTGAAACTTTAATTCCAAATACTGATTATACTGTTAGTGGAACCAATATTGTATTTACAACTGCTCCTAGACTAAAATTAGCATCAGATGGTGAAAGTTTTACTTATATCACTTATTTGAGTGGTTTTGTTGAGAATACTATTGTTGGAACGGATAATATTTCTAATACATTTGGTGATAGTAAGAAACAATTTACTTTAACTAGAAATGGTGTAAGATATGCACCAGAAATTACTGAATATGTTATTGCTGTATATGATAATAAACTTTTAATACCTAAAGTAGACTTCTTCCTTGATGATGACCAGTTTATATTTAAAACTGCTCCTCTAAATGGTAGAGCATTATCAGTATACGCTATTGAGGCACCTATTCCTTCTTTTGGTTCTAATGCTGTAGGATATTCTCGTGTTGATGATACTGGTAATATCACTAGTATTGCAATTAATGCAAATGGTACTGGTTACAGGTATGAATATCCACCAAAAGTTTCTATTAACTCGGATACTGGTAGTGGTGCTTCTGCAACTGCTTTAGTTAATGGTATTAAGAGTGTTGCTCTTCTAGATGGTGGTAAAGGTTATAGTGATACTAACCCACCTACTGTTGCTATTCAAACTCCAACTAAAACTGGATCTAGTGTAGCATCTGTTAAGGCAACTGTTACTAATGGTGAGGTTTCTGGACTTGAAGTTACCAATTCTGGTAGTGGGTATACTTTTACTCCTAGACTTACTTTCTTACAACCTGGAGGTGCTATATTAGGTGCTCCAACTATTTCTAGCGGTCAAATAACTGGTACTGTACCAATTACTACTGCTGGTCAAGGATATACAACGGTTCCAACCATTTATGTTGATGAACCAACTGGTTCTAACCCAATTAAAGCAAATTTAAGAGCAGTTTTAACAGATGGTAAGGTTACTGGTGTTACTATACTAAATGCTGGTCAAGGATATGAAACTGTACCTAGAATAGCAATTATTGACCCAGTTGGTGCTCAAATTCTTCAAACATCGGTTGATGGTGATGGTCGTGTTATCAATATTGAGATTTTAAGTGGTGGTGGTGGATATGAAGATACCCCATCTGTTTATATTGTAGATGATAGAGTAAATGATCTAGGAGTTTATATTGGTGGTACTGGAGCAACTGCTACAGCATCGATTTTCAATGGTCAGATCATTGATATCAACATTACCAATTTTGGTACTGGGTATAGTGCTGTAACACCTCCTCAAATCATAATTCAGTCACCACCTTCAGCAGAAGCTTCTGCTACTATTGGTTTAAATGAAGTTACTGGATTTACAGTAAATCAGGCTGGTTCTGGATATACTAAAGCACAATTTGAAGGATGTGCTAGAGCAGCGAGTGCAATTAAAGAATATACTGAAGATGGTAATGCAGTATTCTCTAATAACACTGTTGCGTCTGCTGCAACTAAAGAAACTACTGTTAAGTGTCTAGATGCTGTATTTGTTAAAAGATTACTTGATAAGTACACAGAACAGTTCTTACCTGATGTTCCTAGTTTAGATTATACAAAAATTGATGTTAGAAACTCTATTAAGACAATTAAGGACTTCTATTCATCTAAAGGTACTTCTTATAGTATTGCTTACTTATTTAAGTTACTATACGGTGAAACTGTAAGTATTTCTTATCCAAAAGACCAAATAATCAAACCTTCTGATGCTACTTGGTCAATTGACACCATTCTTCGTGCAACTTTAGTTAGTGGTAATCCTGATAATATTAGAGATGGTCTATTAACTCAAGATGCTGATATTGCAGATACTAATGTATTAGCAGCAAGTGCTTTAATAGAAAACTTTATTTCTATTAAAACATCAGAAACAGAGATATTTGAGTTAGTTTTATCAGAAGAAACTATTGTAGGAAAGTTCACAGTACCTTATAAGACAAGACTTGCTGAACCATTAACTGCAACTGCTGGTATCATCACTGTTGACTCTACAATTGGTTGGCCAGAAAGAAACGGTGAATTTGTCATAGGTACAGGTGCTACAGCAGAAGTTGTACAATATAAGGAAAAATCACTTAACCAGTTTATAGAATGTACTCGTTCTGTAAATGGTGTTGTTGAAGATTGGGATTCTGCTACTGGAATAGCATCAAACTTCACAGTGTATGTCAATAAAGGGACTTCTCAAGAAGTTGTGATGAATATTGTTGGTATTGTTGATGCAGAACAAACAACACTGACAGATACTGGATCTTACTACTTACCAGGTGATAAACTAACTGTTTCTAAGTTAGGTGGTACTGGCGAAGGAGCAGACTTAAAAACTTGGTTATATAACGTTAAAAAGTTGGTTACTGTGACATCTATCACTTATGGTGGTGTTAATAATCAATCTGCAACTGTTACATGTGCTAATGCTCATGGTCTTCTTGTTGGTGATCAGGTAACTGTATATGGTGCTAACCCCATTATCTACAACGGATCCTTCTTTGTAACATCTAGAGATACTGCGAATGTTTTCCAGTATCAATTACCTCAACCTGCTACAGTTGTACCTCAAGGTAATATTCTTGTATCTGTTGACCTTAATAAAGGTAAGTCGGATAATACTGCTATTTTAAATGTTATTGGACCATATACAACTAACGTCCAGAATACATTTTTCAATGATACCCATGTGTATGTTGCTTCTACAGGTATTCCAAACTATGAAATTGGACCTTTTCCAGGATCTGCACTTCTTCCAGGTAACCAACGTAAATTAAATAGGTTCCCTAAAACTTCACAGACAATTTCAACTAAAAACCTAATATCAAGTAATGTACCTGTTGGTACATGGGTAAACGGTGTTTCTATATGGTCTTATAAGTCTAAATTAACTAAAACTTTTGGTGCTTTAACTGCAATTTCAATTACTACAGCAGGTAAAGAATATGATGCTGCTTCTCCTCCAGCTATGACAATAGATGGTGGTGGAGGTAGTGGTGCTACTGCAAGTGTAACTGTTGATGGTTCTATCTCTGAGATCACAGTCACTGCAGGGGGTTCTGGGTACACATCATCACCATTGGTGTCTATAGTCGGTGGTAATGGTGCTGGTGCTGCTGCAACTGCTATTATTACCAAAGGAGTTGTTTCACGTATTTTAATTAACGATGGTGGTTCTGGATATACTTCACAACCTCAAATAACAATTGTTGGAGGTGGCGGATCTGGTGCAACTGCTACGGCATCTGTTCGTGGTCCTATTAAAACTGTTGCTATTACAAGTGGTGGTGCATCTTATACCTCAGTACCAACAGTAAGTCTAAGTTCTGGTAGTGGTGCTGTTGCACAAGCAATCGTTAATGATGGTAGAATTATATCTATTGCTATCATTTCTGCTGGATCTGGATATACTACTGCACCTGAAGTAACTATTCAAGGTGTTGGATTTGGTGCTATTGCTAGAGCAACTATTGACACTGATGGAGAAAATGCTGGAAGAGTAACTAATATTGAGATTATTAATAAGGGTATTAACTATGTTCAAGGAACTACACTTATTAACTTAACTTCTATTGGATCTGAAGCTACTTTCACACCATCTGTGTTCCAGTGGACTTACAACCTTCAAGCAACATCAACATTCGATGCTGCGAAAGGTGCTGTATTTGAAGGTTATAACAACGAATATGGTGGTGAATATGCTCACTTATCCAATCCTCAGAAATTAAGATATATTCTTGGTGATAACTTATTCCAAAATACTGATGGTGCTATTAAGGAGCAAGAGACACAATTAGCACACTCACCTATTATTGGTTGGGCATTTGATGGTAATCCGATATATGGACCTTATGGATACACTGATCCTACTGATCAAACCTCTACTATTACAAAATTAAACACATCATACAGATTAAAGACAAATTTAGTCTTTGATGCAACTAACAACCCATTTCCTTCTAGAACTGCTGGTCCTCTTATAACAGATGAGGCTTCTGGTAATTTTGTTGAAGATTATGAGTATGTCTTTGGTTTAGGTGATTTAGATCAATATAATGGACGTTTTTGTAAGACACCCGATTTCCCAGATGGTAGATATGTATATTTCGTAACTATTGATGCTACAGAGGATGGTAATCCACTATTCCCTTATGTTATTGGTCCTAGTTACAACTCTGTTGTTGATACTTGGAACTTAACTCCTAATGCTATTCAACAGAACATTCCTACTGGTGTTGTTAGATATAGAGACCCATATGAGAATGTTGATATTGATGTTGAAAGAACTCCAAACGCAGCATCAAATGCATTAACTATGGAGAATGGTGATATTCTCTTATTTGATGCAGAGGATGATAACCGTGATGGTGTTATCGAATCTGATGAAGTACCAAGACAAATGTTCGAGGAATCTCCTTTACAACTCTTTGATTACTTCCCTAAAGTTAAATTTGACTCTAAAGTTGATATTGAAGTTGAGACTACTACTAAATTTGAAGATGCATCTGTTACTGGATTTACAGTTGAAAACCCAGGTAAAAACTATCAGGTAGATGATCGTCTTGTATTTGATAATACAGATACTGATGGATCTGGTGTTTCTGCACGTGTTTCTAGAATTAAAGGTGAAACAGTTTCTGCTTACACATTTGAAAATATCAGTGGATTCAATTTTGGTGTTCTACAAACTTCTATACCTCACAATATTGTTGCTGGCGATCAGGTATTTGTAGATTATACACCTATAATGGCGAATACCAATAAGACATTTATTGTTCGTCAATTTAAAGGTATTGAGCAAATTGTTATTGACCAAACAGGATCAGGATATAATACTGACATTCCTCCATCAGTTATTATTGATGGTGATGGATCATCTGGAGAATTAGAAGCTACTGTTAGTTCTGTAGGATCTATTGATACTATTAATATCATAAATTCAGGATCTGGTTATACTAAGAACCCTAGAGTTATCCTAACTCACCCACAGATCTTTAAAAAAGCAGATTACTACATCTCTAAGATATCAAATAACAGTTATGTTAAAATTAATGATGTTCATGTAGCAGATAATAAAGAATCATACCTTTGTGGTATGACTAAGGATGCTAGTGGAAATCAAGTTGCTTTTGTTGCTAAAGTTTCAGCAACTGGTGTTAAGCAATGGGAAAGAACTTTAGAAAGTAATACAGGTCAAAATTATACAGAATTCCAGAAAATTTTTGTTGATGGTAATAGTATATGGGTAGTTGGTGGTAATAAACCAAATGGTAATATGCTATCAGCATATAACCCTGATATAATCTTAGCAAAATACACACAAGCAGAAAATGGTCTAAGTGCTGCATTAACTTTCCAGAAAGGATATGCTGGTATTTCAGGTTCTACTCGTGCTGATTATGTAACTTCACTTAAGAAATATTCAGATACTCGTTTCATTATTGCTGGTTATACCAATACTAACTCAGGTGCTCCTTTCGATGCTTGGATTGCATCTATTGACACTACAGGTAATTTTGCTATTAAGAGAAAATTAGCAACTACTAATGCATCCGAGAAAATTACAGATCTAATTGTTAATGGTACAGATATCTACTTGTGTATGGAAGTTGCTACAACTTCCACTGAAGGAGATGTTAATCCTGCCATTGCTAAGATAACACTTGGGGTAAATGCATTTACAGTTGATTGGATTAAGCAATACACAAATGTTCTTTATTCTACTCTTGATACAAGCATATGTATTGATGAATTTAATGAAATCTATCTCACATCAACTTTAAGACTTAAATCTGATGATACTACTAGAGATAGTTTCTGGGTAGGTAAAGTAGATTCTACAGGAGATTTACTATGGAACTATCGTTATGTTACTCCAGGTAGAGATATATCACTTGCTAAGAAATCTGTCATTGACATTTTTGGTGATTTAAACATTGCATTTACTAGAACAAATAATACAAACACTTTTAAGACTGTAGATTCAGTTAAAATTGGTTATGATGGTAAACTTAAGAACCATAGTACAAATTCATTTACTAATGATAACGTAGAAGGTCTTACTGTACACTCATTAGATGTTGATAATTCAGGTGATATTCATCTTTATGGTCAAACCAATTACAATAGAAATGAATTTATATTCGACTTTGCTTCTAATGCAACTACCGATGTAACAGGACATTATACACTCAATACTACTTCTGCAACTAATTCAATTACTGTTGCTGGTAATCTTGCTAAGATTTATGGTTATAATCCTGCTGGTCTTAATAGTTCTTGGGTAAATTCTTACTTTGATATTTCTTCTTCTGCTTTAGGTACAAAATTAGCAAATGATTGGACTTTAGAGTTCTTTATTCATAGAGTAAGTTCAGAATCTCAAACTTTATCACAAACTAATCAAACTCTATTTGGTATCGGTGGAGCACAAGATGCTACTGGTGGATTATGGTTAGGATATGATATGAGTTCTGGTAAGTTGCAATTTGCAGCAACTAATAATTCAACTGCATTAAGTGGTGCTACACCAGTAGAATCTACACAAACCAACATGTTTGCTAATAATAGTTGGCAAGTTATTGGTGTTAAGAAAGAAGGTAATGATTTCAAAGTATATGTCAATGGTATTCAGGTAATTACTGGTATTATTTCTAATACTGCTCTAGGTGCTAAAACACTATACTTTGGTAACCAAGTAGGTTGGGGTACTGGTGCTGGAGACTTTAAGAAAGAAAGACAAGGACAATTCTATATTGATAATATTAGACTTAGAAATGGAGCAGTTGTACCAACAGTTCCTAATGATATTCAGAACTTACCTCCAACTGATACTTTTGCATTAAGTTATAGTTGGAATGATACTTCATGGTTCACTACTAATCTAAACAGATATGATTATATCGATTATGTTGGTTGGGGATTAAAAGTTGATAAAGATGCTGATGCTGCAAGGATTGGTACTCAAAGTACTCAAACCAATACTCAAATTGGATTTACTAGAACTGCTGTAAGTCCTGTAACTGGAAGTGTATTAACTGTTACAACAACTGGAATATCTTTAGCATCTGCTGGATTGCAGTCATTAGATTATGATGATGCAACTATAACACTTCTTCAAGATACTGAGACATTAACTTACACTCAGGATACATGGAGTTCCAGAACAGCAACAGTACCTTCACCAGGTTCTCAAAAACTTAAGGTATCTGCTGTAGTTAAAGATCGTTATTTCTTTAAGGTTACAAATACAATTAAAATTGATAATATTCAAGAATTAACTGTAAATCAGGCATTCAACTTCACCGTTGGTGCGAAATTAAGATTGAATAATGATTCTGGTACATTTGTTAATAGTGGTTACATAATCAAGACAGATACTGTTAATAATAAGGTATATCTTGCTGTTAATAATAATGCTTGGACAGATGATTTAAATACTGGAAAATTAGTTACAGAACAGTTTAATGAGCAAAGTACTTATGGTATTGTAGGACCAATTCCAAATGATACTAATATTATACAAAATTATGTTTTCTCAATGGTCAACAATACCACTCCTGGTACTTTTGACATAGATTTAGATGATTATAATTTAGATGGCACTGGTTATAATGCTGGTGGTGGTCAGAACCTAGATGGATTTGCTAAGTTCAAACCATTCCTAGTTGCTGATTATTCAGTTAAAATTGAGGAAGTTGCTGGTGGGTCACCATTTATTGTTGGATCTGTAGTTAATATTGCTGCTAGTAATATTTCATTCAATGCAACATATACAACTGCTCAAGTTACAGGTCTAACTGCAGTTACTAAGATTACGTTAACTGCTAATTTAAATAAGACACTTCAAGTAACTGCTGTTGCTAATACTAATGAAGTGTATGTTATCACAGCAACAAGTCATTATTTGAATAAGGGTGAAATATTATATGTTGATGGTAACCCATCACAGACTGTTGGTGGTACTGTTTATGATGAGTATGATGGTGCATTTGCTGTAGATACTATAGTAAGTCCTTTAGAATTTACATATAAATTACCAACTATTGCAATTACTGACCCTGCAACATCTGCAGGTACTGTAAGTATCTTTGTTAAGTCACCAACTCTTAAAATGTACTATGGTCATCAGTATTTGTTTGACCTAAGTCACTCTTCTCTTGTAGGTGGTAACTTATCCTTCTCTAAGGATAACTTATACAAACTAGAGTATTCATTCAACTCTATTGAAAGAATAGGTATTCCTGGTGTTACAGGTGGTGGACAACCAAGTCCTTCTGTTAAATTGAAAATTGATGATACTATTGTTACTAATATTTCATATTACTTTGATCCATCTAGAACAGGAGATAATTCCCCTGTTGTTGCTGGTAGTTACTTAGATGTTGTAGAATCTCCTTATAAAGGAACTTTTGATATTACATCTACTTCAGGACAGACAATTACTTCAGGACCAGATACATTCAAATTCCTACTTGCTAATGAACCTGAAGGAAATGCTTCTATATCTCAAACATCTTATAGTACTAGTTCAGTTAAAGCAGTTGGTTCTATAAACGCTATTAGAATTGTTAATCCAGGTGGTTTCTATACTAAATTACCTGTTGTTACTGGTATTTCATCAACCAGAAAGATTGAACGAGCAACCATTGAAGAACCAGGAACTGAATATGCTGTAGGAACTTATAATGGTGTACCTATTACTGGTGACGGTGAAGGTGGTCTTGTACAAATTACTGTTGCTGATGGTCTAGATGACGATGGTATAACAATTCCAGGTCAAATTAATGCTGTTGTAATTACTTCAGCAGGTAAAGGATATACCACTGCAAGTATTGACATTGATTCAGTAGCAGGAATTCTTGGATCTGGATTAACTGGATCAGGAGCAAAAGTAAATGTAATTATCCCACCTTTCGGTACTGAAGCATCTATCTTCACTAAAGGTGATAAAGTTGGTAAGATTAAGAAACTTAAGAACAATAACTTTGGTTATGATTATCCTCATGACTATACTTTACGTCCTGAGATTACATTCCCATTAAATGCTCAGTTAACTTCTACAAGTATTCTTTCTAGTATTACAGTAACTAATCCAGGTTCTGGATATTCATTAGCACCTGCTGTAATAATTACAGGTGGTGGTGGATCAGGTGCTACTGCAGAATCAAGTATTAAAAATGGTCGATTAGATAATATTGTTGTTAAAGATCCTGGTGCTGGTTATTCATCAACACCAACTATTAGTTTAAGATCTTCCTTTAACTATGTTGTAAACCTTGACTTAGGTTTATTACAGTTTGCTTATCCTCATGGTATTGTTAATGGTGCTGCAGTAAGTGTAGCAGTTACTGATACTGGAGATGGTGCTGATTTCCCTCTTGCTGCTGGTGCTATTGGTCGTCTTAACGCAACTACTACCTATTATGCAATTGCTGGTGCTACTAACTCTTTAGAAGGTGATCAGTTAAAACTTGCAATTACTGCTTCAAACGCTGCTCTTGGAGACGCAATTTCCTTCGTTAACGCTGGTGAAGGTCGTCAAAGTGTATTAACTGAATCATTTGGTGGTGCTGCTGAAGCAAATGTTATTACTTCTACTTTCCTTGAAGGTGAATTGGTTTATCAGGGTGATACATTAGATGTTGCTACTGCAACTGGATATGTTTCTACAAACTCTGGTTGGCAGATTGGACCTAGAATTCTTAAGATTGTTGACTATACAGGAACCTTTGCTAATGGTCAAAAGATTACAGGTGTTATTTCTAAGTCTTCTGGTACTATAAGTGATCTTAAAGTTGCTCGTGGTGTTCTAGAGATTGGTTCTATTACCAAAACTACAGGTCAGTTTATCGATGATGTTGGTAAACCATCCGAAATTATTCAAAAAATCCAAGACTCTTACTATTATCAGGACTTCTCTTATGCTGTTAAGTCTGCAGTTTCTATTAGTGATTGGAAAGAAATTCTTATTAGAAACGTACACCCTGCATCATTTAAGGTATTTGGTGAGTTAAATCTTAATGAATATGGTCAAATTCCTAATAAGGATACCTTCTTCCAGTTAACTAAGTCTGTTGAACTTGCACAGGAAGCAATTGTTCCTAATATTCAGAACTTTGCTTTAGTTGAACCAATATACACAGAGTTCAATAATACCGAGGTTTTATTCCGTCAGAAGAGATTGACATCTTCAGAGAACATTTTGACCTCTGTTGTACAACGTATTGATGATATTTCTAACCTGTTTGATGGTCAAAAGATTGCATTCCCTCTAACTGTTAATGGTAACAACGTTGTTGCTAATGCTAATCAGTTAATGATTGTTCTTAACGGTGTTGTACAAAACCCAGAGACATCATTCAACATTCAGTCAGATTCCATTGTATTCAGTGAACCACCTTCACCACCTGCAAGTGTTAAGTATGCTAACATAACAGTTTCTCAAATTCAAACTGTTGCTTTTGAGTTTACTAATATTAGCGGTATTTTCCCTAATATTGGAAATCCTCTTGTTGGTAGTAGTACAAATGCAAGATTAATTGTAACTAACGTTACTGGTAATACTGTTTCTGGTTATATTACAGAAGGAACCTTTGTTATAGGTGAATTAGTTAGTGTTGGTGCAACAGGGTTCTCTGCTCTCTTAGCATCAAATACTGCTGTATCAAATATTGGTCTATTTACATTTGGTGAGAATGTAACTAACTTAACTGGAGATATTGCAAAAGTTGAACAAATTAACTTAGCAACAGGTCAAGAAACTCCAGCAGCACAATTGCGTTATGCAGTTGGACCTTCAACTACAAGTATTGAGGTAATTCCTTATGGAGGTGCTTCATTATCACCAGTCACTGCTGGAACCTTTGTAGCAACTCAGAATTATCAATTTGGATCTGAGATATTCCTAGTCAATAGTATTACTGATAATGCAGACTCCACAACTCTTGGGGTATCAAGAGGACAGGTTGGAACTCAGGCAGTAGCACAACAAGAAAATACACCAGTTTATAGCACTGTTATTGCTGTTACTAATGCATTAACATTAAGTAAGACTGCTGGTACATATAAGTCAACTCCTGGATTATTTGATATTCAGTTGAATGATATTATTATTGGTTCTAATTCTGGAGTTGTTGCTAGTGTTGCATCTACTAGTGCGTATCAAGATCCTACAACCAATGAGTTTATAGGACAGGTTAATATTTCTCCTGGATCTTCTTTCTTTGGATTGTTATTTAACAGAATTACTTCTTCATCATATCCTAATGTTGTTCTAGATAACATTTCTCAATCTCAAGTTAATGTTGTAGATTTCACTGATAATCTTACTGCATTTGATAGTAAGTTCCCTGCAAATGAATTAATCAATAATTATGTAATACCTTATGATAATGCTGTAGGAAGTATAGTTCAGGATGAATATGTTCGTAACTATAGGATCAATTATGGTAATAATGTTGGAGACTTTACTAGTTCAGAAGATGGAAGAGTAAGAAAACTATCTTTCTACGACAAGCAAGGAACTGGTTTCTTTAATAATGGTCAGATCATAAGAACTAGGGATACAAAGGCAGAAGTTATCGGTTATAGTCAGGCACGTGATATTGTTTATCTTGGTAAGATAGGTAGAACACAATCAAATGGTGAAGATTATTACAAATTCACCTTTAGTGTAGATGCTAAATTAGATACTACACAGAAAAAATTTGGTTTAACTTCATTAGAACTTGCAGCAGCAGATTATATTAGCACTCCTTCAACTACAGAAATTGCTTTTGGTTCTGGTGTGTTCACTGTAGATCTATGGATAAGACCTGCTACTGCTTCATTAAGTGGTAATGTTGATATTTTTGATACAAGATCATCAGGTGCAACTGAAGTTGCTGGTAGATTGTATTTGGCAACTGGTCAACCACGTTGGCATGTTAATGGTTCTGATTTAGTAACTACAAGTACCACTTTAACTGCTGATACTTGGGTACATATTGCTATTGTCAGAGTATCCACTACAACAAAAATTTATATAAACGGTACTGAGGCAGGGACTGCTACTGATAACTCATCATATATCGCAAAACCAATTCGTATCGGTGCTGATTATGCAGGTGCTAATGGATTTACTGGTCATGTTGATGAATTAAGAATTTCAAATACTTCTCGTTATACCACAGCATTTACTGCTCCTAATGGAATATACCAAGGTGATGCTAATACAAAATTACTACTTCACTTTGAAGGTATAGATGGTGGAGTACATGTTGAAGATTGGTCTGGTGTAGAATCATTTACAGCAGGTGAATACTTCAATAATGATTCTATTATTGATACTGTGCGTAAAGTTGCTGGTAAGCATACTTGGGCTGGTGGTACAGCTAACAATGCTATTAGAATAACAGGTGGTGTAGAAAAGGATGTTACTGATGCTACTTACAATCCAAATACAGGTGACCTAGTATTAACAATTGGATCACACAGTTATACAACATCTAATACTATTACAATTAAACCAAACTCTTTGACATTTACCTGTGCTAAGGATAATAATGCTACTAATCATACCTATCCAAGAGTAACTGATCCTGCATATGGTGCAACATTAGCAATCTCAGCAGAAACTGCTACTACAATAACAGTTAATGTTGGTATAGCAAATAGAGGATTTGTTGGTAATACTCAGAGATACATTAATGCTGGAGATTTGATTACTTCAAACTTAGATTTTATTGCTAAGGAAGTTGTATATCTAATCAATCAGAAATTCCCTAACTTTACAGTTATTGGTGGTAATGTTAATTGCGAGGATGATGTTAGAGATGTTTGTAAGGCAATTGTATTTGATATTCAGAATGGTAGTAATAGTAAGATATGGGATGCAGCGAGTTACTATGTTAATAGAGCAGATGTTAACAATGTTCAACTTCTCAACGTTGAGAAAGAAATTATAGAGACTGTTTGGGCATACGGAAAGTTAGATGAAATTCTTGACTTTATTGTTACTAACTCTCTATGGGATGTTCAAGGT
>Ga0098037_1000389_pt1 | contig 23511 bp, 23 predicted proteins | sample 5_EtaG_FD_75050 | JGI IMG/M metagenome (GOLD analysis project Ga0098037, IMG submission 75050) | Marine viral communities from the Subarctic Pacific Ocean - 5_ETSP_OMZ_AT15132 metaG | ecosystem: Environmental > Aquatic > Marine > Oceanic | place: Pacific Ocean | collected 2015-01-08 | reverse complement strand
GAAGGTACTTTTTTATTCTCTGTGGAAGAAGCCCATACTACTTTTTCTGGGACTAGTTCGTGATCAAAATCTAATACAATAAGATCTTCAAGCTTTAGAGGATACTTCTCAGCATCTGCAAGACTTGTATCTAATTTATAATGAAGGCCAAATAAAGTTGGTCCTACCTTTGCTTGACGATCCATTAAAACTTCTTTGCTAAATCTTTCCGGCTGAGTAGGCTCCCCCGGCTCAATATCAAGGGACATCACCCAATCGGATACGTCATCTGATTCAGAAGGTATTCTTGGATCTGGTTTTATAGCAGGAAATTTGACAACAGGATATCCTTCCTTCAGGATATTATAAATTGAATCTTTAGTTTGAGGGGTTCCTAGAAGGATAACCCTGCCGCCAACATTCCTAATCTGTTCAGCTTCAAGAGCTTTATTAAGTAATTTATGTCTTGCTTGTGTAGTCTCGCAGTTTCCTTCAATTTCAATATCATCAAATATTAAGTACTCTGCGTGAGATCCAGTAATCTGTCCAGTGATGCCACGGGCGTAGCACGATCTATCCTGTCCAATTTTTGTTCTATTTTGTACATTAAAAGAAAAAGCATTATCAATAGTTCCTTCTCCCGGCTTCATAGGAGCGCAGTAAGGAACTAGATCTAGGATACGTCTTGTCATAGAAATAAACTCTACTGCTTTTTGTCCCGTAGCAGAAACAACCATAATGGTACTATTAGGATCTTTTAAAAGAAACCAAGAAGCAAGGCAGGAGGTAATAACAGACTTACCAAAACCACGACCAGCTTGTAGCTGCATGTCTTTTGGACCTTTTTGTAAAGCATCCGCCATAGCATATTGAGCAGGAGTTGGTTCACCAAGACCTAAGTATTTAAAACATGCCCACATATGATTTCTAAAATCGTCTAACATTTCTTGTGGGGGATTCATGCTTTTCCTTTTCTAGCCCGGTTCTTTCTAGGAGACTCTAAGAAGACACTTCCATCCTTTCGATGGCTAACATCCTTTCCCCCTTTTCCATAGATGCCTCGTTTCCTGCGCTCTTTATTCAACTCAGCCCTTCGTTTTTTTTCCACGGGCTTTTTATTAATTTTAGCTTGTGTTTTTACTTTCTTTTTTCTTGACGCGGGATTTTTAGCATAGTTTTTAGATGATTTAGATTGTCCCATTACTTACCCTTCTTTTTCTTCTTAGACCAAGAAATTCTTTTTGGTCCTGTTTTAGTTTTGGCTTTTGAATTGCATTGAGCTTTGGTGGGTCTACAAGCTGGGTATGCTCTTTTGCTTTTACCCTTAGCTGATTTACGGCCACATGGTTTACCTGTTTTACAGTCAATCCATCCCTTGCCGTTGTTTCGTCCAAACCATTTTTTTAAGCCCTCGCTTTTTTTCTTAGCCATTACTTTTTACCTTTAGCGGGTTTCTTGTGACCGTACCCCTTGTTTTTTAATTCAAGGTGTTTTTTAAATGTGTTTGCCTTAACTTGTTTTCCTGCTTTAGAGTACATCATGTGAGGAGTAAATTTTTTAGTTGCTTTTTTAGCCATTACTTTTTCTTTCCTTTTTTCTTTCCACCAGTACCCCAGTTCTTAGCTCCTACCTTACGGCATTTAACTAAAGCACCAGACGCATATGCAGAGGGCCATTTGGTATATCGTGATTTAACTTTTTTAGTACAAGCATCATTTGCCTTTTTCTTTTTCTTAGCCATCAGCATTTCCACCTTTTTCTTGCTTGTCTTAAACGACTGTTTGGATCTTTAGCGGCTTTAGGAAATTTCTTCATTTGTCCAGCAGATCTAGCACAATAAGACTTTCTTCTTTTAGCTGCCTTGCTTCCTTTTTTAGGACTTCCTGTAACTGCGCCTTTTAGTTTACTACCGGGATTATCTCGTCTGTACTTGGCAATACCTTTCTTGGTCATGCCAGCACCTTTTTTCGTAGGTCTTTTATGACCACCTCCAATAGTATGACCCTTCATACTACCTTTTTGCTTTTTTTTTGCCACTTGCTTTTCCTCCCGATTTCTTTTTAGATAAAGTTTTCATTGCGGAAGCTCCTGTTTTTCTAGTGGTCACTCCACAAGCACATTTAAACTTTTTACTTGGCATTTTTATGCTCCACATCCCTAAGCCTTTTTTCGTGATCTTGTACAATATCTTTTAAAGAAGATAAGGTTACCGCAAGCTCTCCGAGTTCGCGTTGAATTTTCCAGAGATTTGCTACAATACCCAATCCTATGAGAATTTGTAAAAAAGCACCAAAATAGGCCGTTTCCATTTTTAATTTCCAAACTTAAAGGGGGCAGCTTCAGCAATTTTTTCTTCTACAGCCCTAAGATTTTCTTTAGAGATTATTCCGGCTTCTTCTTTGTTGTCGTTTACAACTCCACGAACAACTTGGTAAAGACCGGGGGTACACTTTAGAGGATCTTCTAAGTCTCTAATAAGAGCCTCAAAAAGCATATCTTGAAGTTTTGATGGTTTATTATCCATTAGTTTTTTCTTTCTCCATTAATTGATTTAGCATTGCTTGTCGTTTCTTACAAACATTGCAAGGTTTAACTTTCTTATAAGTAAAAAAGTCAATTGTCTTTTTAACCCAATCACCGAGTTTAATTTTTCTTTGGGACTTATTAATATAAACTTTTGTATTAACATTAACAGGGTCATCATAAAAAGAATTAAGAGAATCATCATCATTAACGAGAGTCTTTACTCTTCTGTGCTTTCCTGTTTTTTTATCTATAAATACAAATACTCCTATTGCTTTCATAATTTTTCCTTTTAATCACTAACTACTGTTAAGCTAGAATTACTAGTATAATCAAAATAATCAAGTTGAGAAAAGCTTCCTAACCAAATTGTTTGACCATTTCCTGATGATCTATAATCTCTATCGGAACAACCCATATCAACTAAAGATGAAACGTGGATAAGACCATGAGTAGTGGAAAAATTACTACCAAGAGGAGAAGTAGCAGAATCTACTTTTTTACCAAAAAATCTAGTAGTATATTCTTTTGATGAATCGCCTTGAATTACGCTTTGACAGAATCCACATTCTCCTGCTGTTCCTCCTGTGGGGAAAGAACCATCAGGATCATATTGAATTTGAGTGTAGAGATATGGATTTGGGTTTTTAATAAATCTTAGATCACAATTTTGATTTGATGCATTTCCTTGATTAGAAGCATCGTGCTGAGGAGGATAAAAAAGTCTTTGTGATCTTGCTGATGATCCAAAGTTAGATCCTTTAATTTCTTCAACTGCTCCAGTTGGGGAAGCATCTGTATTTCTAGGAGCTTGTTCCCACCCATCTCTTCCAGATAATCCTGATGGAGTAAGCACGAAACTGCTTCTAATACGAGGAGGAGAAACACCAGATCTAATTTCAAATCTATCTAATACATTTGACCAGTTTGCATCATTAGGAAGTACTTCAGGACCCCAATATCTTCCATTTACAGAACATCCGGCTCTATTTCCACAACAGATAACTGGGCCAGTGCATGTTGTACCGTCTCCTCCACCAAATCCTTGACGAGGGCAAACTATATCATCATCCAGCTCATTAAATTTTTCACAAAGACAACAAACTTCCCAAGCTATATCTTGACCCCACTCGCTCCACTGACCGCTAAACTCTGTGCTATTCCAAGTATCAATAATATCTTGATTTTGATATTCGCCTGATTCTATCATCTTAATTACAACGGCTTCTTTGCAGCTTATTAAAGAGGCTTCAGGTAGATTATAGACAAAGTCGGGTTGGCTGTTTTGTAAAGCTAATCTTTTTGTTGTAATATTTCCGGGCCATTCTGAAGGATCTCCGCTTTTAGAATTTACATATAAACATTCAAAATTATTAGATCCATCACAGCAAGCACCAAATGCGTTATCATTTACTCCGCCGGGACCGCCGCCGTCATCATTATTGCAGTTTGCTCCTCCTGAGAAGCAATCTTCTTTTCCACATTCACAAGTACCTTGATCAACATCATTGCCGTCATTATTATAAGAAGTACAAAGAGAATTTAAAGGGAAAAATTGACTTGCATTAGCTAATTTAGCTTCAGCGCATTCACAAATTTTGAATAAGGTTTTATTTCTAAAGCCAGAAAAACTAAACTCGGTACACTCTCTCCATTCCATGCTTCCTTGTAATATAGAAGAAGCACCTCCTAAACAACTTAATGGTCTCTTAGTGATAGCATCAGTATTTCCAAGAGAATCAGCAAAAGCATTTACTCCGGGCTGTGCATAACTTCTATAAAATCCTTCCCACCATTGAAGATATCTAGGAGGAATTCGATTAGATGTATTTTGTCTATGAGCAGTATGAACTGACTCAGGAATAGGCATAGATATACCAAATACGCATCTATTTTGTGCCGAATCTGTGTTTAAGTTATTGCCTCCGCCTCCTGAGTCATCAGAACATTTATCAGCTTCTTCTATTCTAAATAAATAAAGACCAGCAGGAATTACATAAGTAGAACATTCATATCTAAACCTGTTAAAGTTTTCTCCATTAAGTTCTTCTCTTGTTCCGTTTCCTGTTCCAGAAACCTTAAGAAATTGTTTTCCTGTTTTTGTGTCTTTAGCTGTATGTTTAATTCCAATAGTAAAGGTAGGCATAAAAGTATGCCCTCCAAAGTTTTGTCCTCTGCCTCCATCTTCAAGATCAGTTGAAAAATTATATTTTCCATTAGAAGAATAAACATCGAATTTAGCTTCTATTTTTCCTGAATCAGCATTAACAGTATAATTGTAATGAGCAGGAGCATAACTAGGAATTCCTAGTCCAGTATACGCCGTTCGTCCATAAAATATACTTTGAGAATCTACAGGATCTAAAGAAGAAGGCCGATCAAGGCCATCTTGTACTTCTGAGGCTGTGCAAGCCAGTGTTTTACCGCTTTCATTATTTAGAACAACTTCGGTATTTGCGTCATCGTTAGAATCGGTTAAATCCGCAAAACTAAGTCCTCCAAAAGTACTTTGTTCATAATCTCCTTGATATATAGATACACCTGCTCCTACATCTTCTTTGCATTGTATTTGAGTTCCTACTTGAATACTTCCTCCTAAACCATATTGATATCCTCCATATACATAATATGAGCCATTTGAGTTTTCATACGGTCTTGGAATATAAGGAGTATTAGAAGAGTTGTTTTCAGGAGTTATCATACATGCACTAGCTCTGTGATTGTTTTGTTTTGCGTGTTCGGCCACATCAATCACATTGCCAGTGTTCCTAAATTTATTTTTTCTAAAAAGCTCTTCAATAGTAGAGTCTCCGTTTCTACTTCCCTCGCCTGTTCCTCCTACAACGTCATTACTATCTTCTAAATACCTTCTATCTAATAGAATCGATGCATTGGCGGTATTTTCTTGAGTATCTTCTAAGAAAACAGCGGGATCTGTAACCCAGTGAATTACTCCTCCTTGATTATCTTGAATAGAACTAAGTTCATAATGGGAAACATAATTTTCTGTATCATTTGGATTAATACTTAGTCTTGTTCCTACTCCATTATTTTCTTTTGGACATTCAAAAGCATAATCTTTATTTCTATTTACAGTGCCAAAAGAAAGAGGGAGTGCATCTACTAAGTTACAGCTTGCTTTTGTATTTCTAATATAAGTAAATACTAAACGAAGTTTGTCAGAGGCATCTTCTTCTCCGCTAAGACCAACTTCTTCTGGTGCGCCCCAAGGTGGTCCGCTTATTCCCTCAGCAACTGTTGTTTTTTCTATTTTTTGTCCAGAATCGTCCCAATTAGAAAAAACTTCTGCGCTGCTTAAACAATCTTCAAATCTTGAATCAGAAACAGCAGCATTTGCCCAAGGATTATCTGCGTCTGTAAGATCAAACTCTCTTACAATAGTAATTGTTTCAGGGAGATACTCACTTGTTTTACAGAAGTCTGAATAATCTTCTAGTTTAAGCTCTGCCCCTTGACTTCCTGTTGCTGCATTGGTTCTTGTACAAGGATTTCCTCCTTGCCACTTTGTATTATCTGTAGTATTTCCTGTATTTAAACCACTAAGAATAGTTCCGGTTCCAAGTTGCGCGGTATTTGCGTTACTTGCAGAAGCGTTATAACAAGATGAACCATTTGCTTCTGCAATGGCAGATTCTGTTCCGTAATACACAGTAGAGCCTTGAGGATTCATTCTAAAATGAATTTCATCAACATGACTTAGTTTAAGTTCTTTGATAGCTCCTTGAGTCCCTGTATAGGAACTACCAACTGTTGGAGGGAACTGAGAAAAGCCAATAACCTTAAAAGCTCTGTATACTGCTCTATTTGTATTATATCCCTCATCAATTGCGGGATCAATTTTCATGACAACAAAAGTTCCCTTGTTGTCTCCAGCCTCCGTCATGTTATCTGACTTGTTTGTACCGCCTACAAAGGAAGCTAGGGGATCTACGTCACACGCAGTTTTAAAAGCTGCGTTAGCAGTAGAGGTATTGTTTTCTGCCTCTCCGGGCGTTGTCTTGGTAATGTATACTTCATCGCCATGAAGCTCCACCATAACCTTGTCAAGCCCGTGTCCGTTTGCGCTTTCTACAATTGTTTTAAAATTAATTGCAGTTTGTGGAGCAGAAGTTACTCCTAAGAACTCTTGGTTTGCGGCATTGGGAGAACCTGTGTTTTTTAGTTTATAGGTTTTTGTTTCACCGCCTGCTGTAATTGTAAACTCCCCAGTATTAGTTCCATTAAATCCGCTTCCAAACTTAAAGTAGTTACTAGCTCTATTAGCACCACTACAGAAGTTTAAAGGAACCCTGCTGTCTGATCCACCATATTGTTGATTAAAGTTTTGTTTACTTGTACTATCAGAAGCAAATGTAATATTACCTGCTGTCAGTAGGGTGTTGTTAGGTACTTCTCTTGTAGTGCCGTCACCGGGGGCTGCAAGTGCATGGGAGGGTGTATTATAATCAGTACCTGTTTGAGCAGCATTTGGATTAATATAATGGGGGTGATTACTATCTCTAACTTCTTCTAACAAGGGAGTATAGTCTAAGTAAAAATAGGTATTTCCCATATCGTCTGGAATGCCGTCTTGGGCTGTAAGAGACGATTCATCGTAATCTTTATAATCGTGAGTTTCTTCAGCTTCTCTAGTTCTTCCTGTTGGGCAGGTATCGTGAGTTGTTGTATAAGGATTTCCTGCTGGTGTATCTTGTTCAATTTCACATGTAGGCCATGCAAATCTTTCAAAAATATTGCTATCTGAGTGATCATCTTGATTAAATTGAAAATAATCGTTGCAATCACATTGAGCTAAAATAGCATATAATCTACCATACCTTTGACCGCCTCCGGCATCATCTTTAGTATTTTTATGAGTAATATGATATCTTAAACAATCTTCGCAGTTTGCTAAGTTTACAGTTCCGCTCTTAGTGTCGTTTACAAAATTAAGTTGACTGATATTAGTACTATAACTTAATCCTCCAGTAGGAACTTCATCAGCAGTTCTTGCACCTGAGGCAGTCATCTGATCAGTAATAACAGGGCCATAGCAACAATTTTGGTTATCTCTAAAATAATGACCTGTAGTATATGCCCCGGCATTTCCATATAAGTTTTCTGGAACCCAAAGACCATGTGAATCATTTAAACTGCTTCCGATACGAGAAATGGTTTCGGAAACTTCTGCTTTGTTAAATTTTGTACAACAACAGTTTCTGTTATTACTTGGCATTTATATTTATTCCTTATCCACATAAGCCTTGTGAGACGTTTGGCATACTAAAGTAGTAAAATGGGGGAGACGGAGTATACATTGATCCGTCTGTTTCTTTTCCAATCGAGGGGGAAGAGTTCGCTGGTACACTTCCTTGGAAGTTTGTTCCTGCACCTCTGCCGCCGGGAGGAAAGAGTCCAGAATAATTATCTTCTCCAGATACGCTTGCGGTCCATCTTTCATGCATAACAACAATTGTTCCGGGCATAATAGGCTCAACAGTATAGTTTTGAGGAAATTGTCTTTTTGCATATAGTTTACTAGTAGTAGTTGTAGATGAGGTCAATTTAGACGTAATTTCTTTAACATGAGCGGTGTCGTGTCCTGCGGTATCGTTATTAGAATCAGTTAAAGACATACCTGCGCCCATTACACCATAGCCATCAGTTGCTGCCCCAGAGGTATCCGAAGACACATAGAAGTTTGACATCTCTGCTGTATTTAATGCATAGAAATATCCGTTATTGGTTCCTCCGGTTGTTGGATCAACGCTCTTCCATGTTCTTGCTTGTGTTGAATTAATTGCAGGCGTTTGTGTAGTAGCCCCGTATTGCATAAATAGACCATCAAGAGTTGGTAATGATCCATCCCAATTTCCGCTTGAAAGTTTAGGATCATATTCACCAGAAACAATACTCATTGATATTCCAGTAACATTGTCATCCGTTGGATTAGTCACAGTTAATCCAGCAGATTTATAGAGGGAATCAGAGATATTAATATTTTCTGGAACATCTCTTGTAAGAATAATACTATTTGTACTTAACTCTTTTGTAGCAGTATGAAACCTAATTGTTGATGTATTGTTTGTAATAGTACCGAGACCAGTAGCGGTAGTACTAGACTGAGTAATATTATTCCAAGCACTTTCCCAGTTAGTTAAAAATGTAGCAATTGTATCAGAATTGACTTCTCCGTTTACACCATGATCTAATTTTAAACTAAACTCCGCTAGACTTGTGGTATATGATGGGTCTGCAAGAGCAACGGCTTGGTTTGATCCTGCGTTTGTTCCATACAGAGTTACGGGAAGTTTAAAGGTAGTAGTAACATCATTAGTTCCCCAAGTGTTACTAGCAAAGGTAAAGGTAAGTTTTACTTGGTGAGCAATTGGAGTTCTGATTGCAACTTCTTCCCATTCATACATCCATCTGTTTTCATTGGTTGACGAATCAGCAGCATCATACGCAGGAACAGACGCTGCGTTTCTTGTACCCATAGCAGTATGCCCAGTAATTCGTGCAAGGAATACCTGTCTGTCTAGCTGTTCTCTAATCAGATCAATAGTAGCTCCCCTAGAGATAAATCTTTCGCCTACAGCACTGTCTCCATAGTGTACATAAATTTCTGCGGGATTTGCGGTTTTGTCTGCGGATTGTACGGGATCATCTGGTAATGATACTGTAACTTCTCCATGTGCGCCTGTAGTAAACACGGCATGTTCTGCTGCCGTTCCTCTTCGACGCTTAACTTGCTTAGCCATGTCTTACTCCTTAGTTTCTAATAGATGACATTCGTGGTGAGAATATTCCACGGAATTCTATGTTAGCAATATTTACTGGTTCGTGATAGCTGCTGACAAATGATATTTCAGCATTATGAGCAAAGCTCATTACTTTAGCCATAAACTCCCCGTTTTCTTGTACACCAAGATGGGAAGAAGTAAAGGATTCAGAATTTATCCTTTGTTTATAGAAAGGATCTGTAATAACAATATCTGTATTATTATTATACTGTTTTCTTTTTACTTCAAAGTTAAATTTTCCTGTTTTATAAAACTTCATAGAAACATTTTTAATATTTAAGACACCATCTAATGCATTATTGGTTTGATCTCTGAATACTAATTCGGATAAGGTAGCTCTCATTGTAAAGGAAGTACCAAACCAGTTTTCTGTTTTCTTTGCTTCATTGTCTAAGAAGTTAAATAAAAGACCATATTCTAAAAATTCTTGTATATACCTATCTGCATTTCTTCCAAAATCTTCAAAAGAACTAGCAGTTATTTCTATTTGTCCATAATCTTCTGTTGAGGTTACATTAGAAGATCTTTGATCTCCACTTACTGTAACCTGTGTTTTTTTGCCATTATTCGAAATAGAAGAAACAATAGTTAATTCTTCTCCAATATCGGTTTGATTAAGTCCTACAATAGCTTTATCTAATTTAGAATTATGAACAGGAAGAGTAAAAGTTGTATTGCCTGAAGAAGAACTGTATACAGTATTGAAATTTATATTTGTAATAATGCTTTTTACTTTAAAGTTTGGAGCAACAGTAGTTCCCGGTAGGTTTTTAAAATCAACTCGATTTCCTACTTCAAAGCCTTTACCGTGTTTTAATATTTCCCACTGAACAGGAACACCGTATACACTATAAACATCCCCTATGTTTTTATCTTCTTGTTTTGTAATTCGTATACTAAGTCCTGTTCCACTTCCAGAAGTAGTATTTTGTTCTAAAACGTCTCCCTTTCTATATCCTTGAGGAACTTTATAGTTTACAGACTCTGGTCTAACTGCAAAAGTTCCGTTCTTTGAGGTATTGATAGTGGGATTAGATCCGGGGTCTGGAGCAACATCAGGAAGTCCTGAAATAGACGCAGAAGTAAGAACATTAGTATTAGTTGGTTTTCGATACAAGTTTGACAATTGACTATCAGCGGTTAAAATCCCTTCGACGCTATCATCAGCTATTCCTAAATCACTTGGAAGTAAATACCCAGATCCTCCTGATTGAAGCGCAACGGATTTTATTTTTCCTATTGTCTCTACTTCAGTAACTTGAAGAATTAATCCAGATCCGGGGTTTGTATTAATATTTCCGCCAGCAGAACCCGGAATAACTTTGTTTTCAAATGTTAAAGTATCTCCTACCTGATAGCCTGAAGTATTGTTACTTTTTATCGTAAAAGTAAGAATTTTACCCCAATCGCTTTCTATTTCTTTTACTTTTAATAAGTCTTCAAAAAGACTCATAGAAACTCTTCTATCAATTCTAGGATATGTTTCATCTTCAGTGACTACCGAAGTTTTTTGAATAAAGAATTGGCTTGATTCTTCTCCGCTAGGTTTTTTATACGGCCTTAAAACAACCGAATATAAAACATCGTCAATAAAGTTTATACTTTTAATTCTATCTGTTGTATCAGTTGTCCACTTATGAAGTGAGTTTTGAATAATTTTATCGCCCGAAAATCTACTTGTATAAAAATACAACACATTTTGATTTTCTCTATCAACTAAAGCAATTAAGCTTTTAATAGCAGAAGTAGCGATGTCTTGGAATGTTTTAGGGAGATATCCTTCAGCTTGGAAAGTTACTTCTGCTGCATTTGCAACATTTGATGATCCTGATCCGTAATATAAATAAATTTTCTGAGGAGCAAAGAAATAAACTTGAGATCCTAATAATTGAGGTTGAGTTACTGGATCAGTAGAATAAAATGCAGTTGCTTGTAGTTCTGCTGTTAGTGGAGTAATTTGATTCTCAGAACCAAGTAGTTCAAATTGAATATCGTTTAAGGTTGAAACAAACATATAGCTTTCAAAAGGAACTAAATGGCTAATTGTAACAAGATCTCCTCTTCCTGTTCTAACATCAACAGGATCAGTATCAACAATATTATCAGGATCATCGATCCACAGATTAAAGAAGTCTCCTACTTTAGAACAGAAAACATTGTCTTCTGCACACATCCAAAATCTATCTCTCCAAAAAGTAACGTCGTTTATTTTCTTTCTAACCCTTTCGTTATTTGCTCCTATAAAAGCGGATGGTCCGGGGTTTGTAGAAAGCGTTCCAGTTAATCTATCTTTAAATGGAGCTTTTAAAAATCTCCAAGTATTTTCTGAAGTTACAAAGTCAAAAAGCAATGGCATTGTTCGTGTATCAAAAGAACCATAAGGGGACTCTGCTCTTACTTGTTCATAAAAAGGAGATCCTCTATCTTCAAACGAAACAGTTCTAAAGAATGCCGAAGGTTTAGTAAGATAAGATTCTCTTGTTACAAATACCTTGCCTCTTCCGTCTGCATCTCCTACTGTATCTTCAGCATACAAAAAGGATAAGCTTTCTTCTGCTCCGTTTAAGTCTGTAAAATCATCATCGTTTGTTGGAGGAATAGGAATTAATGAAAAGTTTTGTATTGATTGACCAATATCAAGTGCGGTAGAAGTAGATAAAACAATGTTATCACCAATAGGTTGATGCTTTGATCTGTTGTATTTAATTTTAAGATCTTCTGTAAAATTTAAATCCATTTCTTTATTGAGATAAAGACTATCTTGACTTGCTGCGGTAAAGAAATTAACATCAGTAATATATGGTACTTTTGGAATGTCTAAAATAGCTCCTGTGCTTCCTTTAATTTGTTTAAGTACAACAGAGTTACTGTCATTATCTAAAGTTAAAGCATGTGTAGCATTTAATAAATTTAATTTTGTTCCGTCATCGCTACTAGGAGCCGTAGCTGCTCGTATAAAGTGATTTAAGGTTGTTAAAGTATCACTAGGCTGTAAAACCGCTCCTTTTCCAGAGCCAGTAAGACAAGAATATCTTCCAGAAGTTAATTGTTGATCTACTCCCGCGTTGATTGTCTCATTAACTGAATTAGTAAGATCAACTTCATGAAGAATAGGTTCTGAAATATCTGTAGTAATACCGTTATTAATAATTCCTATGTTATTAATCTGTTTTTGAGACGTAAGTCCCATTTCTCTTAAAACAGTTTGAGGGTTAAATAAAAGAGTATTTGATTTTTCTGTTCCTCTATGAATAAATTCATATGTTGTTCGTTCTATTCCATTCTTCCAGTTATCTGCAATAGGTCTAGGATCAGATTGACTAAATCTAAAACCCGGCATATCGTGGAATTTAATTATTATGTCTTTTGTTGACCCAGCTAAAGGCGGAATTCCTTCTTGAGTAAATCTTCCGTTAGAATATCCTTCTCCGGGTTCATCAATGGTTATAGTCAATTCTCCAATATTCCAAAGTAAGGATGCGGTTACATCAGGAACTGCGCCGGTATCTGTTTGTGTTCCGTAGACTCTTTTATCTGAAGGATATCTAAATGTCCAACTGCCGCTAAACCTAGTTCCTTCAGAATCTAATCCAATAAAGTCCTCGTCACTTCCTCCGCTAAATCTAGACTCCATTGTAATTGTGCCGTTGGCTGTAAAAGCATTATTATGGGTTTTAAAATTATCATCATTGGAGTCAATCGAATTAGCTTGAGTTACTATTGAATGAAAAGGAAACATTAAATTAACAAATGCGTTTTCGTTTACGCCTCTTGTTAAATAAAAAGGGACACCGACTCCTCCCGGAAAAGGGAAAGTATTGAAACTTACAGAAGAAGGATTAATTGTATTTCCGTATTGGTTTCCTCCGTTAGCAACAACAGGATTATTCATAAAAGATCTATAAGTAGAATTTATAGATGATGGATATCCGGAGGTATTAACTGCATGACCGGGATACCAGTTAGTTCCTATAAAGTTTGGTGTAATATCTCCTAAAGGTTTTTCTGCAACGGAAAAAACAAACTCTAATTTGTTTTGAAAAATTTCAGAGACTTGTCCAACACCTAATGGATTAACATTTGTTTCACCATAAGAAGTTAATCCAAGTCTTGTTCCTGTGTTGTCAAATTTTACACAACCCTCTCCACCGATATCAACGTATTTTTGTATGATAGGAACCGGATCTTCTGATAATCTATCGCAAATAAATAGTCCATTAGTATCTTTATTTATTTTTAATTGCGCGTTTCCTCCGGATCTAGCTACTATGTCCATTAGGGTTTTTATAGTAGCTTCTTGATCTCCTGTAGTGATATTAAAATCAACTTGAGTCGTTACCGCTCCGTTTTCATACCAAACACTTCCTAAAGCATAATTATGGTTTAGTTCTCCATAATTCCATCCACACCCTGCTTGTGTTTGAAAGTCTGCACCATCGGGGTTAAATCGAGAACATCTAGAATTTAAATCAATTCCGTTTAAATCAATTAGTCTAGTTGTTTCAGTAATTTCAGGAGCTTGAAATCCTAAAGATCTAGGAAAGGATGAAGTTCGATATTTTATCTCTTCTCCGCCAAAATCTTTTTCGGTTTTTACTAGTTTAATTCTATATCTAGAACCATCATTTTGAACTCTAGGAATAATTCCTTCTGTTTTTCCAATATCATCTTTAGTAAATTTTATTTTAGCGAATCTAGATTTATGATTAAGTAATACAAATTGTCCTAAAAAGGAGCCGTAATAATTATCACTACTGCTTGAACTTTCATATATTTTAATAATATCCCCTTTACTAAAAAGGGGATTTTCTTCATTAAAGTCTTTAAATGTTCTTTGAAAGTATCCGGACTTATCGCCTTTTTGGTCTATTTCATATCCGTTAAAAAATCCGCTTTCATCAAATTGAATAATAAATTCAATTATTACTGCTGAATTAGAATTTACATCATTATGTTCGTATTCTTTTATAATAATTGGGTTTTCATCAAAATCTGTTTTATATAATTCTTTGTATCCTGCTTTTACTTCTTTATTTAAAAGAATAGCAGAAGTACCAAAAGCTTTTAATTTTATTAAATTATTTCCTTCTCCTGTTTTATATCCTTCACGAATATAATCAATAACGTCTTTAGTAACGCTTCCATAATCAACTGATTGTAAGCTTAGGTTTTTTTCTTCTATTTTCCATACGGTAATAAACTTTTTCTTATAGTTTAAAGAGTATCCAGAATCGTATGAATTAGACAAAGAATTCCAAACATAATCTTGTGTAGATCCTTGGACTTCTTCTATTGTTGTGTTTCCGTCTTTGTCTTTAATTTCTACCGTTGTAGGAGGAGACTGAGTAAGTCCAACATTAATAGCTATTAAAAATTCATTCGTTTCGTCTACTGTAAGCCATTTAAAAAAGAAATCATCTTCATCGTCTGGGATATAAATTTCGGTTCCTGTTGATCCACCAATAGTTAAATCTAAAGTATTAAATACCATAGCATTTGGAGCTAAATCAACATCCTCAACGTATTCTTCTGCTTTACCGGGAAAATAATCAAAACCATTTCTTTTTTCAAAAGAGTTTTCAATAGTTAAAAATACATTATCTAATTCCTGAGCTTCTGAAGGTAATCGTTTTGTTATCGGCTGTCTGCCGACTCCACCGGCTAAAGAATAAATTGGAAGTCTAATCTGTTGTGCCATGTTTATCCCTTCGCATTCCAGTATCTTATATCTCTTCTATGACCAAAGTTTCGACGAGTAGCTCTTACAATAGCATTATCGCCTACGGAGAAGATATTTCTTTTTCTGTCATTAATATCAGATGCTTTAGCCTTAGCCATAAACATCTGCTCACGGCCCCCTAGAAGCTTGTCTGCGCCTGCGTCTCCCTGAGTAGCCATTTGGTACATTCTTTCAGCGGTGGCTGTAATGGCCCTCTGCGTGGCTGTGTCGATGTTCTCGAAGGATACAAAAAGATCCATGAGAACTGTATATTCAGTATTGAGATCAAATTCAGCGGTTTGATTTGTAGTATTATAAAGAAAGTTTTTATTTGCGTCTGCGGTTACAATAGTTCCTAGACCTGTAAAAGTACTTCCAATTCTATCAAAGCCATAAATAAGCTTTCCATCTGTATCATAATGAGGCGAAATAAGCTCTGCTGAAATAAGAGATCCATCTGTAGGAGTATCAGAATATGCGTATCCTAAATCAATATATCCGTTGCCTGACGAGGGTGTAACGCTGCTTGCGCTTAGGGCTGTAGCTGAGGGGGTATATTTCTTTTCAAACTGATTATTAGTAAGGCCTCTAATTTGGTAGTCCATTACTACTTGATTAAAAATCTGATTTGCTACTCCTGTTTCGACTGACGTATCTGTTAACGCTGTAATGATAGATTCACCGGATGCTAAAAGCATTTGGTTAATACAGTCAAGCTTACTCATCAAGCCCATAGGAGTCTCCTTTTAAAAGTTAAAAAATCCGACCCGCCCCCTTTCGGGGACGAGCCGTTTGAAATGTATGCATGTATATAAAAATATATACAGAAAGAATTAACCGAATGGGTAGTTTGAAGTACCAGCGGTTGAACCGAAGTCTGCAACCATATGCATAAGAGCGCGGGCATCTGTGCCTGCGCCTGCTGCACGGGTAATACTAGCGTTCGAGCTAACAAGAGCAACACATTCTGGACGTAAAGTACCAGTTCCGCCCATCATGGATGCAACGGTAAAGTTGGTGTTACGTCGAACGTCTTCTACGGTATCAACCTTCATGCCTTGAAGCGAGAGCGCACAAACTGACTCTGGCTTCCACATGATTGATTGTAGATTAGCATCTAAGAAGCCAAGGTTATACTTATCATCACCAATAGCATCAATAGCTGCGGTAGTAGCATAACCACCATTGTCTTGACCCTTATTTTCACCAGCAATGTTCTTGACATTTCCGGCAAACAAAGTCTTAAGGTGGTTGCTCTTAACGATAGTCATTCCCATGTAATCAAGGGTATCGCTAAGTGCGTTGTAGCCATCTTCAAGACCATTACCAAGACCACCAGCTTCTGCAACACCACCGAACATTGGGCGACCAGCACCACCAAGTAGGGAGGAGTTATCTCTGGCTACACCAAGGGCGCGGATGTCAGCAAAGGTTTGTGGGGTAACAGCGCAGAAAGTTCCTTCTGCAAGAATGTTGTTTTCCTGTAAGTGAACATGGAATTCTTCAATCTGCTGTAGAAGGAGAAGGGCTGCATCAGTTCTCTGAGCAGCAGTACCACTTCCGCTGGCATTACCAAGGTGAGCATGAGTAGCTGAACCAAAGATCTTACCGGCAATGTTACCAGAGCTTTCACCAGCAGTTGCGTTAGAAGTAAATGCAGTACCATCAGTGGCACCAGCACGAACGAGAGCCGCAAGAATCTGCTTATCTCTAGCGTTAGCAAGAGTAAGACCAGATTGACGAGCAAGCTCACTACGGTATTCCCACTGTGAAATCATAGCATCAATGTTATCAATTTCAAAGTGAGCAGCGTAAGGACGGTTGTCCAAACGAACGGCGATGGTATCAGAACCATAACCAGCAGTTGGCTGGTTACCGAGTAGCTCTTGACCAGCACCCCATGATGCCTTAAGATCAACAGTACCAGTAACGGGGAATTCCATTACTCGGCCACTGGAGATAGTTTTAGCAGTTACGAGGGGTTCAAAAATTCTGTAATGATCGTAAGCAGTAATAACTTCACCGGACCATACGGGAAGCCATAGTTTATTAGCACCACTGGGTCCACCCGTGGTTCCGAGGAATGCCGCTGCGTTATATGCATCACTTGCATTTGCGCCGCGACCAAATCCCATATTAGCTAGAGCAGTCATGATTATTTCCTTTCAAAGAATTTGACTATCTATATAAAATAAAAAGAGGGTGATTATCACACGCTTTGATTATTCCTTGAAAGGAGTCTTAGCGAGGTGTCTTACGGCGAAAAGCCATCCATTGCCCGAAGGGGGATTTGCTATCCGATTTCGACGTAATCAACCTAACTTATAACTGACCGCCTTGAGCTTCATAAGTTAAACGTAACTTATTCTCAACAGCGGCTCTGTATTTTGGATCTCTAGTATATCTTTTATCTCTCATTGCAGCAAGCATAAGATCCCGAGAACCAAAAGGTTCTTCTACGGAACCAACATTAGCTGTTGGCTGTGCTTGTTCTACCATGCTGGTAGGCTCTTTTGTTTTCTGAGAGGATACAGAAGATTCATACTTAGTTTTTAACCCAAGCATTACGGTCTCCCACGCAGGGGTTCGCAATCCTTCGTTAATTTTAGCTCGTTCGTCAGCAGGAAGATTCTTGGAAGCCCATGACATAAGAGTATTAAGCTCTTGCTCAGACCCAACTACATTAGCTGCTTCATTAACAGCTTGCTTCATCATAGCTTTTCTTCCAGCTACAATTTCATTGATAATAGCATCTTGAACACCGAATTCAGCTTTGATAGCTTCTCTTGTATCGTCTGTAAGATTTCCATTATTATTATCAATTTCAAGTCCCCATTCAGCCCAGTTTTCAGGTTGAATAACTTTACCATTAGGAGCCATCATTTCCTCTGGCTCTTCTGAAGGAGCTTCTGGAATTTCCAGCTTATTCATATCTAACTGAGGAGCTTCCTCTACAGGAGCCTCTGGCTCTTCTGGAGCCACATAGTTGGGGTTTTCGGTCCCTTCTTGATATTGTTTCTTTAGATCAGAAACCTCTTGACGGGCCTTAGTATACTCTGCTTGTGCGCCCTTGAGTGAATCAAACCACGCACCGGCATCCTTAAAGTTCTCAGGAATTGCCTCTCCATTTTCCTGTACATGCCTTTCAAAGGCTTGTCTTTCGTTATTTACTTGAGTTTGTTCTGGAGTCATCCCTTGAGATTGTTCCGTGGTTGTTGCTTCTGGAGCAGCCTGTGGAGTCTCGTTATTATTATCCATTTAAATCTCCTAAGTTGTCCCCTTGGGGGACGAAAAAAGTATTTTTACTGTTAAGTATGTAACCCATAAAAAAAGTAAAGCGTACAGTAAGCCGAGTGGAGAGGTATAAAAGCCTCTGCTTGCTTCTAGGGTTGTTTCGTGTAATGCCATGATGGCGTTTGTATTCTCTCTTGCTTGTTCGGATATGCTTTGTTGCATTTTCACAGAATCACAAGAAGAAAGAAAACCAAATATTCCTAAAAGGAATAATAAGAATGATTTTTTACTTACAAAATCAATCATGTCTTTCTACCCCCGGCAGCATTGCCAAAGTAGAATCCAACAATTGCAAGAAGCACTTGTCTGTTTTCTGAAGTGAAAAGATATCCATTGATTGTTTCAAAGGATGTATCTTCCCATTCACCAAATAGTCCCCAAAAAGGACCAACTACATTTTCTTTAAGTTCTACAACTGTAGAAATATTAAAGAAAGGAAGAACAAAAGGGGCAATCATGGTGGCAAACAAGATGGCAAGTACAATAATTCGTCTTGTTACTTTGCCAGCATCATGAGGAACCCTTTGAATGGCCGCATTTCTAGATTCGGTATTAGCACTAATCATTTTTAGTGTATTATCAAATCGTTGCTGTTCCATTGCGCGGCGTTCGGCCATAGATCTAAACAAAAATCCGGTAATCGATCCGCCAATCATCGTAATGAATTCTGGCGCAAGTAAAGCTGAAATGGGGTCCATGTTATTCTCCTATTAAGTTGAGGCTACAAATACTTCAAGATCAACAGTAGCAGTATCTGCTTTTGCTTTTACGCTAGTAATATCCCCGAAGGATATTGCACCGTGAGCAATAACAGCGTTGTTTGCATCTAGATCATCGCTATAGAGAACAAAGCTTTCTCCTGCTTTTAATTTAAAGTAAGATGCGTCACCTGATGCTTCTAAGCCAAGAGTAACGAAGTTGGTATCGTCTTTATTAGTAACTCTAATATATTTAACACCAGAGTTAACAAATGTTCCGCTGCTGACCGCAGCACCCATAGCCGCTACGGTATACAAAGCATCGGTTGGGATTGTCATAATTCTGTGATCTACTTCGTTTACTGAAGCGATAGTTAGTGTGTTAGTTACGCCTCTGTCTACTCCATTGAGAGTCAATGCCTCAGTGTGAGTAACAGTAAGCGTAGCTGCTGAAATTGTACTTGCCATGATTTATTTCCTTAAGGGGCGGTAGCGCCAGTATATAATACGGATACGGGAGTAGAAGTCATAAGAGGAGGACCATCTTTAAAAGCATGATCTGAAGGAAGGTTTCCCGCGAGGCCCCATTTATGGGCTAAATAACCTTCAACTCTTTCTCTTGGATTATCAGCAATATCGTTGCTAGATCCTAAATCGTAAAATAAAAATTCTTTTATTGTACCATTAAAATAGTCTTGTCTTGTAACATTTCCATGTCTATCTTCTACTTTTGTAACTCCAAGGTCAACATTTCCAGTAGCTAAATTTAGATTTTTATTATTTGTTGCGCTTACTTTTCCATCTCCGTTTACATAAATAGAGCATAATCCATTTGATCCATCTCTATGAACAGTAAGTATATAAGTAGTATTTGTAGCTAATGCGATTGTTTTTTGTACATTTTGATCTAAAAATCCACCTTGTTTTAAATCAAAAGATCCGTTTGGAGTAGCATCATCATCTACTTTATAACGAAGATACCAGTTTACTTGAAATGAAGATTTATCAAAAATAGTTCTGTATGCATCATCTGTAAAAGACGAAGGAGTCGTAAATACAACAAACATAGCATATCCATTTGTTCCTATATTAAATCCTGAAGGAGATGCTTTTTCAAAGTATTGGCTTGTTCCATTAAAGGAAAACTCCATATCGCTAGAATCAGGTATTAAAATAGTTGTAGGTGAATTTACTGGAGTAAGATCATTTCCTGTTGCACTAAAATCTTTTATATTAACAGAAGTCGTAAATTTATCTTCAGTATTTAAGTTTCCTTGATATTGTTCTGCTTTATACCACGCTTTTAGTTCTGTATCTGTAGTGTCATCCATAACATTAATTGGAGTTAATGTCCAGCCGTTGCTATCAGTAGTAGTTAATGTTCCCGTTCCGGGGGCCGTAGGATTAGATAAATTAACAAAATTAATATAAGAATTTCTCAAGTTAGTGGATGTGCCAATAACAGCACCCCCTACATTAACATAATCTTCATCAAAAGATCCCCCTCCAGTAATTAATCCTTTTGCTTTATCATAAAAAGATTTATGGACTTTTCTAAATACAGAAAGAGTATATGCACCTATATAGATATTTTCATTTACAATAAAAGAATAATTTCTTTTTCGCGTCTGTGATTCTCCTCCTGTAAAATCTGTCATGGTTATTTCTCCACCAGTAACTAAGCCTCCTGATGGACTAGAAGCAATATTTCCTGAAGAGCCTTGTACACTACTAACCGCTAAGGTTATTACATTGTTGCTTCTAGTAACGCTGTCCCAGCCAGTCTGGATCGGAGTGGCTATAAGAGTGAGAGAATTAAAAATAGCCTCTGCTGAGTCTTCTAAAGACGAAATATCAGAAGTTCCAACTAAAGTTGATGTACTTTGAGCTATTGTTTTGCTACTATCTGTTGTAAGAGTTGTAGGTTGAACCCCCGTACCATAAATAACACTATCGTAAAGAGAATTAAAAACAAAAGTTTCTCCGTTAGATCCAGCTAAGGTTCCTGCAACAGTAATTTCAGCCGAAGCACTATCATTACCTTCAAACAGTCGCTTCCCTTTAATAGAAAGAATAGGGCTATTAAAAGTAATCTTTGGCACAGAGGAATCTGCTACTATTTGATTATAAGCCATAGATTATCCTTACTTTACTTTTTTAGCAAACTGCATAAAGTTTTTTTCTACAGCTAATTTAACAGCCGCTGCATTATCAATGTTGTCAAGAGGCATTCCAGAAGATCCCGGCTCTATGGTAAAGTTGTAAGTTGCGTGTTTGTTTCCTGTTCCTCCAGAAAAGTCAGTTACTGCAATATCATCAAGATCTTCACCAACGCCGCCTTCTTCTTCATCATGAACTGTGTTACCTGTTGCTCCAGCCGTTGCTTGGAAAAGAGTAATTGCTTGTTTTCCATCAGCCTGAGTAGGGACTTCTGAAACAAAAATCTTTCCATTATGACCAGCAGCAGATTCAATTGCCGCCTTAAATTGAACTAATACAGCATTTTGAGTAGAAGAGCTTAGGTCTGGAATAGTTACAGCAATTGCTCCATCAAGTCCTGCTGGGAGTGTCGATGCACCTGTATCAGCACCAGTACTCAATGCGGTGCCTGTAGCTGCTTGAGTTCCTGCGGGTGCATCATCTACAATGACATACTTCCTTGTAGTTCCATCAGTACTTATAAGCTTAAGGTTACCAAGTTCATCACATAGAGTAACCGCATCGCCGTCAGTTACGGTCATGGTACAAGTTGCTGCTGTTCCAATTCCTCCGCTAAAATCGGGCTTAGTAGTTAAAACAGGAACATCACAAGTTACTGTAGTGTTTCCTGCTCTTCCTTCTATTTTTTGAGTAAAAGTCATAGTCTTAGGACCGTTAGATACGACTGCATCAGCACTTGCTGTAATTCTACCGTTATGCCCAGCAGCAGATTCAACGGCATCTTTAAGTTTATTTAAATATGCTGATTGGGTTGCTGAAGAACTTACTACCACAGCAACACATTGAACACCAGTATTAAAAAGCTGTGAATCTAAAGTTGAAGCACCTGTGTCCCCATTTTCACCGAGAATATCTCCAGTAGCAGGGGAGCCTGTTTCTCCAGCCCTACAAGTAACATAATATCTACTTGTTCCATCAGTTGATGTCATCCGTATGGATGATCCTTCTGTCCACTGACCCGCTGTAGCAGCGTCTCCATCAGGAACAGTAAGAACAGAAGTAGCTGCTGCTCCTGCTACGTCATAAGGATATTTATCATTCATAAAAGTCGATAGGGCCACATTAGCAATATCGTCTACTACCTCTGAGTTTGAATCAGGAGCAGATGATGTTCCTTGATTATCGCAAGCAGAGGCAATCGCGTCTAAGTATTCTGTATCTCCAATAGCCATCATTAGGCTCCTTTCATAAAATGAAATTATTTTTTTCTTTTTGAATACGATTTTGAAGACATTTTACTGCCTGTCTTCTTGGCATATTTTTTAGCTGCCTCTTTACCTGATTTGGTATAAGGGAACTTCTTTTTTCCTACTTTTGGCATTATTTTTTCCTCTTTCGTGGTGGTCGTGGTACACTTGGTCTGGGGGACCGAGGGGCATCAGGGTTTCTTGGTGGTCGAGGCCTTACTCCCGGTTTGTTGGGACCGCCCCTAACTCCTGATGGTCTATCTCTAGGTAGTTTAGGAGGTCTGATTGGATCAGGAGTATCAAAGGGGTCATCGACGGGGGTGCTTCCCGGTCGAAAATCCTGTCTGTCTTCGGGCCACTTAGAAGGGTGAAAAGTATCTGGGTGGATAATTGGAAAATATCCTCTATTTTCTGGCCTGCTGGCTTTACTAGATAAGTATCTGGGTCTAGAACCAGATCCGTTCATGTTTTTTTTAGCCATTGTTTATTTCCTTCTTGTTTTAGTAGGCCTAGGCTTAGGCTTTCGTGGTTTAGGCTTAGGCGTTACTTTTGGAGCCTTAGGCTTCTTTGGATTAACCTTAGGATGATGAGGAGCATAACCTCCTCGTTTTGGTTTCTGTGGCATAGTTTATCTACCTTTTCCTTTGCCTTTTTTTCCGCCTCTACGACCGCGTGGGCCTGTGCCGGGTTTGGGTTTTCTGTCGTTTTTTCGCTCTAATTCTAGAAGCCTTCTGTTTTCGTCTCTTCTTCTTTTGATAGAGTCTGCATCTTCACCGGGATTTCTTCTTACACCATCTTCATTCCCGCCACCGGGTTCACTTGGAGTATCAAACCACGGGATGTCTGGTTTACTGGGGGGAGCGGGTCTAGGCTTTGGTTTAGGACCAGCGGGGCTATAAGGTTCTGATGGATCTAATGGAGATCCATCGGGGTATGGAAGACCCGGAGTATAAAAGCCGGGTAGTTTTCGGAGAGGACCATAATCGAAGCTTCTATTTTCCGGCCTACTGCCAGATCCTTTAGATCCTGTCATTCTTGCTCTAGAACCAGAGCCATTAAACATATTCTTAGCCATTGTTTATTTCCTT